>Ga0180009_10000093_pt1 | contig 160776 bp, 122 predicted proteins | sample OS_PC_MetaG_FD_123537 | JGI IMG/M metagenome (GOLD analysis project Ga0180009, IMG submission 123537) | Groundwater microbial communities from the Aspo Hard Rock Laboratory (HRL) deep subsurface site, Sweden - OS_PC_MetaG | ecosystem: Environmental > Aquatic > Deep subsurface > Groundwater...
AATATAAAAAGCACAATAAATTACGATACGCAAGCTTTTATTTAGTAATTTTAAGTAGTTAAATGGTATGGAAACCGGGAATTTTAAATGTCGTTGAAGAAACTTTATATTTGTCGTTGATCACCTGCCGGAAAATCTGCCGCGCATCGATGTTGTTCATGAGCTCACTGAAGAGGAAAGGCAATGCAACTGTGGCTGTCTCAAGGATCGCATTGGCCAGGAAATATCTGTTCGAACAGTTGCCCGGAGCGATGACAGAAGAAGACTTCAGAGCACTGCTCCCATACAACGTCGATAAAAACCAGCTGGCTGGGCCTGCGATCTCCTGAGTGGGGTTTAAACAGCGCTTACCGTGCAAAAGCCCTGTTCCCGGACGATACTGATAGGTAACAAAATAGCCGTCCGGATAGGTGAGTTTTGTCATCTTGCCGGAAAGATCGTACTTTTTTGAGGTGGTAAAGGACTGATTGTTGATAATCTTGGTGATCACCCGGTCACGACCCATGACATGAATAAAAACGGGGTCTGTCCCCAATTACACATTACATAATCACCAAATCTTATGATCTGTAATGTGGCAAAAAGTACGATAGGAATTTGGCAAATCACATTTAATAGATTTCCTTTAATGCCGCATCATACGCATTTTGTTGTGCAGCATTGTAAGCGGAACCACCTCCGAAGCCCACTGCAGCATAGTATGGACCACTAATAAACAATCCTATGCCTGCTTTGATAAAGCCATTTTTTTGAAAATTTAGACGTGCCAGAGAGCCTTTTACCATATCAGTAAAAAATGTTGAATCAATAGAATTTTTGTTTCTGCCGAGCTCACCATAACCTAAATCATGGCCTTCAGCAGCTTCCCAGCCAGCAGTAGATGTTCCTAAATAGTCAATTATAAAGTTGAATGTTTTGTTGCCATTTTCGGCACCATAACCATTCTTTGTTCTATTATTTACTCCATTTTCATAAGTGGCTTGAATATCGTTCCCATCAACATTTACACCGAATCGTCCAGTTTGAGTGTTATAAGATACTCCCATTAGGCCGACAGTATTAGAAAAACTTCCTAAACTGCTATAACCGACAGATGTTGATGCCGGTCCATATCCAAACCCAGCGTTGACAGAATAATTCCCTGACCCAAAATAATATGTTCCGCTGAAACTGCCCCCCGAAAAACCGTAACTTTCAGAATAATAAAATCCCATATTTCGATCATAACCAACAGTACTATATGAACCGGCCCCCCAACTTGCACCGGCATCGATGTCCCAGCCCCCAATGCTGAGATACCCGCCTTCTCCAATTCCAACACCAAAATTAGTAATACTAACCCCATCTCTAAAATCAAAACCAACTTCAAAGCCAACGCCAGCAAAAATGCCAAAATTAAGGGTTTCAATACCTAACACGTCATCCATAAGCCAGCTAACCGCGTCACCTACCCATTTAAAGGGGTTAAAGCCCCAGTGTCCACTCGGATCCACATACATCAACGGATTATTATAGCAATAACTATACCGATTAAACGTCTGGGGATTCAGAGGATCAGGCACTATGGTATCCGCAGAGATAAACATGCCGATGACCGGATCATAGAGCCGTGCATTGTAGTTGTACAGCCCGGTTTCTCCATCATATTCCTGATCAGTGAATTTATAGGAGGTGTCTGTAATATCTGAACTGCCGCTTATGGAACCATAGGGCATGTATGTGGTCTGCTGATTGTTTGTTATGGTGCCGGTGTCATCGGTGAGAACCGTTGAACTGCCCAAATGATCCTTGTGAAAATAGACAGCGGCATTGTTTTTAATCATGGCAATGCGCAGATTACCGGCAAACAGGTATTTGGTTGCTATGCCGTTGCGGATTTCATAGTGAGATCCGATATAATAGGTGGTTGACCCATTGTTAACGGTCTTGGCAATGCGTGTGCCGTGGCCGTCGTAGGTGAAATTCACTGTTGTGCCGCCCTTGATGATCTGCACGGGCATGTTGTCGCTGTTATAGGTGATGAGCCGGTTGGTATAATTAAGGTCCTGAATATCGGGACTTGTGATCATATTTCCGTTGGCATCATACTGATAGGTGATTTCCTGACCGTTGTGGGTAATGGATGATACCCCGTGATAGGGATCTGATTCTTTTTGCTGGTACTGATAATCCATGACAGATACAGATTCTCCAGCCACAAAACCACCCTGGTTGGAACTCTGTTCTGATTCCAGACGGTGGAGTGCATCATAGGTGTATTGATGGGTGACATTATTATAATCATCCTGAATCTGGGTAATATCCCCTGCTTTTGAATAGGTATAGTTTTTATCCATCAGTTTGACGGCATCAGCATCAAATGCTTTTATGGATGTCAATCTTGTGGTGGCTTCATCATAGGTATAGGTGGTGAAGGCACCGTTGCCATAATCAATGGCACCGATCTTGCCGGTGGGTTCGTAGTCTTCAAACCAGGCCTGGGTAGTGTTGTCTGATCCAATGGTGTTGTGCAAGAGCCCTGTTCCCGGATGGTATTGATAGGTAACAAAATATCCGTCCGGATAGGTGAGTTTTGTCATTTTACCGGACAAATCGTATTCTTTGGACGTGGTGTAGGACTGATCGCCGATGATTTTTGTGATCTCCCGGTCGCGGCCCATGACATCATAGGTAGCATACACGGTTTGTGTGTCAGCTTTTGTGACTGTATACAGCCGGCCGATACCATTGGGGATATTGGGATTGTCATATTCATAAAAAACAGGTTCGTCCCCAGTGGGGCCGGGGTTTAAGATTTCTTTTTTCAGAGGGCGGTCAAGTTCATCATAGGTGAATTGGGTGATCTTGAGTTTGGCATCGGTCTGGGTGAGCAGATTGCCGTTATCATCATAAGTGTAGGACCAGTCCCCCATATCCGGGTCCTGCATGGCAATTTTCCGGCCCAGGGTATCGTATTGAAGATGGGTCTGCTTTCCAAAATGATTGGTGGTTTTTAACAGATCTTTTGCAGCATTGTATTCATAATAGGTGTGAATGGTTTCTGTGTTTGAATACTGGATCACTTCTTTGACCCGGCCCAGATAATCTTTGATTTCTTCTTTTCGGCTGTTGTCAGGATCAATGGCTGTGGTTTTAAGGCCCGAATACATGAGCACGGAAATGGCAGATTCTGATCCATTGACGCCGGGAGATTTAATTGAGGTGGGGCGGCCGAAATAATCAAACTCGGCTTCTGACCAGGGGCAGGTTTCTGGCGGTTCCTGGGGCCAGTTGCCATCATAGGAGAAAAACGGGCCTTTGGTTTTATAGGCCCGGCCCATAGTGTCGTAGTATTTTCTGGAAACAATATACTGATCTTTGCCTCTGGTGACTGACTGGATAGGTCGGCCAAGACCGTCTTTAAATGCATATCCCACTGTCACAAGACCGGCGGCTTCGGTTTCTTTGACTTTTGAAACCGTATATCTTGGGATGGTATCGTCATAGTACTGGGTCTGGGTCTGGCCGCCGTCGGGCAGATCCGTCTGGATGCTCCGGCCGAAGCCATCGTAGGTATAATAGGTTGTCCGGTTGTTTTCATCGGTGACGGATGCAGGTTTGGCATACAGATAATTATAGGTGGTGGATACGGTATGGCTGATCTGGTATTCTCCGCCCGGGCCGCTGGTGTCGGGTTTAGATGCCCTGACCGGAAAGGTCTGGGTTTCAATATCATATTCAATGGTGGAGGTATAGCCCCTGGCATTGGTGACGCTGATCTGGTTGCCGTAACTGTCATAGCCGTAGGAAACGGACGGATTGGTGCTGCCCTCCAGCCATGCAGATTCGCTTAAAAGATTACCGTTGTTGGGATTGTAGGTGAAATACTGTTCTCTGACTTTGCCTGCACCACTTGAGGTTAAAGCGTCTTCCCCTGAAAGGGTTTCCCGTGTTTTTCTCCACATCCAGTCGCCATAGACTTCGTATAGCATATCCGTGACTAGGCTTTCGGCCCCGGTGCCGGATAATATGGTTCGCACTGGGTTGCCGCTGTCATCATCGTATTCGATGTTTTTCTGGGTAAAGGTGGTGTCATCGTCATAGGTTTCAGACCGGGTCTGGGCCAGTCTGACAAAGACAACCGGATCATCAGAATTATCAAGGGGGACAGATTCATAGGTATTGGTGGTTTTAGTTAAAAGTGTTTCTTCATCCGGTTCTAAAAACTGGGTTTCATAGGCCATGCCCTTGAAAAATTCATCCTGATGGAAAAAGGTTTTGTTGATGGTGCCGTCGGGATTTACTTTTTTAACATATCCAAACCCCCGGAATTCTTTTTCTTCAAAATCATACAGGCCGTTATAGTATTCATAGTTTTCTGTTGAAAGATTGCCAAGGCCGTCGTTAATTGTCCGGGCGGTGACAAGGAACATTTTGTTGGGCATCAGTGTGTGGGTAAACGCAGTGGACGGCGTATAGTTCATGCTTATGGATGCGGCATTCTGGGTTTTGGCGCTTTTGAGCAAAGACGGGGTGCCAAAGCCCTGGGCAGGATATGAATAGATGACGCCGTTGTCTGCACTTCGGACAAGATCCAGAACACCGTCACCGTTAATATCGTTGAACATTACCCCTAAACGGATGTCGGATCCAGGTTTGCTTTGGGAAAAATTTGTGGTTTCAAAACTGCCGTCGCCTTTGCCAAGGTAAATATATACCGTGCAGGACAGATCTTCTTTGATCAGATCGGCATATCCGTCATTGTTAACATCCCGGACCTGAACCAGATTGTGACCATTGCCGCCGGGACCTGAGTGAGTGATCGGGGAATTAAAAAAGGAACCGTTTCCATTGTTCAGATACACAGATACGGTTCCATCCGTTCGGAAGGTGATCAGATCGGTGAGTCCATCTGCGTTTACATCGCCGAATTTTGTATAGCCTACTTTAATGTCCGGTGCAGTGAAAGTAGTTGTCGGTGTGGTATCAAAACCGTCAGTGCCGTTGAAAAGAAACATATGCAGGGTGTTGTTGTTATCCTTCCGGATAAGATCCGGATAGGAATCATGATCAATGTCTATTAAAAATTCTCTGCCCACACCACCATGAAGACCGTCCACCTGGGTATATGTATCTGAAAAACTATTGGTGTCCTTGTCAAACAGATAGACATAGGTGGTTTCGTTGGCTACTTTTTCGGCGAATTGATCTACAATAGCGAGAACCATACCAGATATGCCTTGCCCGGATGCGGGTGGTGTTGGTTCAGTATAGTTTTTAGTTGATTTGATCAGATCTCCTGCACCATCACCATTCAGATCAGCAACAGCAACCTGCCATTCACCGTTTCCGCCCGGGCCATTGTGAGTAGAAAAGTTTTCAAAGGTTCCATCACCCAATGAGAAAGCGTAATATACGGCACCACCGCTATCACTTTTTATCAAATCAACTTTCCCATCGGCATTAATATCTCCGAGACTGATATAACCGGCTCCCTGACCGCCAGGACCTTCAATGGTGTTAAATGTTTCAAAGATGCCGTCTCCCCGGCCAAGGGCCGTATACACGGTGCCGGTGGTATCATGTTTGATCAAATCATCTTTGCCGTCACCGTTAAGGTCTGCAAACCGCATATATCCGGATGCTGTAGCGCCGGGTGTGGTGGTGGCCTGGTAGCTGTCAAAATTTATCAGGCCGCCGGCATTCCATTCCAGCTCCACAGGGGGCATGGTGCTGCCGTCTGACCCGATTTTCTGAACTTTGTCAAGGCGGGACAGATTAACCGGAGCATCGGTCTGATAAATTAAATTATAGCTTGAACAAAGGTCATCGTCCTTATTGTAGATATTAATGGCTTTCAGGCGTTTGGCCGTGGTGATTTTTTTGCCGATGGAATAGGAAACAAGGGGGTCTGGCCGATCTTCAAGCTCGAAAAAGACCTTGTTGGGAGGGGCAAGATCGGGGAATCCATTGTTATAATCATGGCCGGTATATTCAATGGAATCCAGATAGACCTGTCCCTGATCTGTGGTATAATTGACGATAAAATAGTTTCCATTGGTGTCTTCCACCCGTTCCAGCATCCAGATAAAGGTATTGTTATCATCTTTGCCAAGACGGGAATTTAAGGAAGCACCATAAAAAAATATGCTGCCGTTTTTAGCAGTCACGGTCCAGGTATTGGCTGTTTCATCAAAATAATATTTGGAAAAACCGCTTTCGATTTTAGCCCGGTAATAACCTGTTCCCCATTCAGACCAGGGAACAAGTTCGTCTGAGCCTGCCAGAAATTCATGGGCCGAATAATCAAGTCCGCGCTTGGTGGCGCGCTGGATAGCAGGCATGCCAAGATTCCATCCAAGACCCAGCCATCCGTTGCCGGAAAAACTGTTGTACGAGAGAGAAAGATTGGGTGCAAGATTGTTTCTTCCCGGTAATACGCTGATGGGGATAGAATAAGTGGCAGCTCCGGTAAATTGCATTGCACTGGGAACCGGTGTGGACTGATAGCCTACATCTGCTGTGCCGGTGTCTTCTGCATATAAATTAAGCGGTGAAAGGCATATAATTAACAGGATTGTGAGTATGGATAAGATTTTATTGCTCATGTGTTCTTTCCCTTTTTAACCTTGTGTGTCTTTATTTCTGGCTCTATGTGCTTTATTTTATCCGGATGATTTTTTTAATTCTGCCAAGTTCGTCATATATATAATGCGTTCCTTTGGCGGGAAGACTTGCTGCACTGGTCGGATCTGACTGGGGATTTGCATCGTCTGGCCCCCGGAAATTATATTCCATGTAGTTGGTCAGGCCATCCCCGTCGGAATCTATTTTGGCATCAGCGTTATCAAGAGGATTCAAACCATATCTAAGTTCCCAGTAATCACTCATCCGGTCATTATCGGAGTCGGGGGTGCATGGACTGGTCTCTAAAGCATCAATTCGTCCGTTATGATTAACATCTTCCTGGTTGTCCGAAAGAAGGTCGCCGTCGGAATCTGCCGACAGATAATTTGAGCATGAATATAACCGCTCAACAAAATCCAGGATCAGATCGCCGTCTGTATCCGGACTTGCCACCGCAACTAACACACCGCCGGATTCGACTTTAAAACCGATATTAAAGCTTATACCGTCTTCAGCGTATATCTTTAAAGTCACACCGGAATTGATCACAGTGGTTCCCTGGGTTTGTATTAAATCATTGATGTAATATTCGCCGGAAGCGACATTACCAGTGAGAGTCAGGGGCGCTGCATGCGCTGCCAGGCTGATAAATAAAATACTGGACGCTGCCAGTAAGACATGTTTTATTTTCATGATCTGTATCCTGAAATTTAAATTTTTTGTTATAATCAGTTTTAATCACGGCTATTGTTCATAATAAACAGTTCCATCCGGAAGCTGATATTTGGTGGCCTCATAAGAAATCAGGCAGTAGCCGGGAGCCCCGGCACCACCGCCACCACCGCCACCGCCACCGGCACCACCACCACCACCGGCACCATAACCAGTGCCGCCAGCCCCGCCAGCAGCATAACCTATGACATTGGTACTTCCTCCGGCGCCTGCAAGAGAAACAGACCCGTATCCATTTGCCCCGCGCCCCCCATTGCCTGCTATACAGAAGGTTGAACCTTTGACGCTTTCGCAACTATGTGCCGGGCTGCCAGCTGTGCCAGGTACACCATAGCCAGATCTTGCGGTCAGCAGAGAACCAAAAACACTGATTTGATTAGAAGATCCAATGACTATTCCAATACTGTCTCCTGGCGTTACAGTTATGTTCTGGGTGATAATTTCTCCAGCGCTGCCACCACTGCCACCCGTATCACCGCCTCCGTTTGAACCAGCCATTCCTCCGGCCACCAAGGTGACTGTGATGTTATTAACAGATGGCGGGACAATCCATGTGCCGTTTGTGGTATATGGGATCGATAAAGTTTCTACACCCATATTCAAAGCAGCCTCAGAGGTCATAATTTTTATCCAGTGAGTGGTGAATAACATGGGCTGATGATCTGTTGTAAGGTAAATATCCCCTGCTGAAGGATTTTCCGGGGGAAGTTCAGTTGGTTTCAGGTTCAATACATAATCGATATTGACCTTGCCATCACTGTCTATTTTAAGAGGGGGGCCTTCAGCAAAGACAGCGCTTGAAAATACAAAGAAGAAAACAAATAAAAATAGGGCGCTTTTTTTTAACGAGATCATGACATTTCCTTTCTGTTTTTTATTCAGATCATATTTAAATTATTTACAAAGTCCTGTGTAACTTAATTTTACCAAAGCCATTTTTGTTGTTGTTTTTCGTGGTTTCTAAAAAGGAAATCATTCCATTTGTCCAGAAATGGCTGAATTTTTGGTTGTAAAGGTTCTGCTTTTACGTCATTTTTTAATTTGTTCCAGGTGAGTTCGGTTTCGGACATCGCAATTTTTGCTGTTTGAAGACCTGCATCCAAAAGAAGGGTTTTGGGGCCGTCATTATTTGACCAGGCCAGCCAGGCGGGAAGGTCGGAATTCCTGGGGTTGGGATTTCCCGTTTTAGCAAATTGTGACCAGTAGGTCATCATGGCATTGGAGAGCGCCACACGACCGGCTCGATTTTTTTCATTAAAAAGATAAGATCCTAAAGATGCCTTATCTGTGCCAAAAACAAAATCAATCTCCGCGATATGGCATGCTCCCAGCAGGATATTAAGCGGTTTTGTCAAAACAGTCCCGTTTGTCCCTCCGGCTCCCCATAAAAACTGGTAGGTATAAATTGGCGGTTGATTTTCCATGCTGGTCATTACCCTTGCCGGTTCATCCACTGCCATGACTTTCCAAAGATCACTCTGATATTTTATCACCTTATCAAAAAGTTGCATTTTTTCAGGTTCTTTAAAAAGCGACCCATCCTTTATCGAATTGGAAAAAGAATTAAAATTACGAGCAAAGACTCTGGTCTCTTCTTTGTTGCTTCCCAGTATCATGGGAACTTTATTATACGTGCCAGAGGATAAGGCTCCATAGAAATCTTTGGGCAGAACGTGACCATCTTCAAAGGCGGTTGGAAACTGAATCATTCCTCGAACAGCGCCTTCAGGGTATGCCTCGAGAAAATCAGCCGCTTTTTTGGATCGCATATAGGCTTCAATCTCTTTTAAGGACATATTAGCCAGGATTCGCGCAGCCTTTGTTTTGTCAGAAGTGCTGCCGTCGTTCACCATCATTCTGGAAAGGATTTCATTTGCGTGCGCTTCTCCATCCTCTGGCGTGGACGGACGGATAGAGCCGCTTTGTGAAATCACACGGTGAAACAGGCCTTTGGCCAAAGGAGACCCCACAAGACACAGCGCATCCTGCCCTCCGGAAGAGACCCCTGCAAGGGTAACATTATCGGGATCACCACCAAAGTTTTTAATATTTGCCTGCACCCACTTAAGCGCTTCAATCTGATCCAGGATAGTAAAGTTGCCGGAGTCTGATTCTTTGTCTCCGGTTTTTAACGCAGAGTGGTGGAGAAATCCCATTGGACCGATACGAAAATTAATTCCAACAATTACCATATTTCCATGATTTGCCAGGATGCTGCAATCCTGATTTGAAAAAAGCGGGAATTGGATACTGTTCCCACCACCGTGAATCCAGAAAAATACAGGAAGGTTTTTGGCCTTTTTCGGTGCCCATATGTTCAGATACAGACAATCCTCGCGACCGGAAATAACCTGGGGCGTATCCGGGGCTGTGTCAAGTTTGGCATATTGCGGACATATCTGGCAGAACGTATCCGCTTTAAGCGCCTGGGTTCTTTTTATCGGTTTTTGCGGAGATTTCCATCGCAGGTTTGCCACCGGCGGCCTGGCATAAGGAATGCCTTTCCAGGAAATGGTTTGATTGTCCTTGTTTTCCACACCGATAACGATGCCTTCTGTGGTCTGTCTTTCAAGAACTGAAGCATATGAGGATTTAAATGGAACCATGATAATGATGATAAGCAGCGCCGAAGCGATAGCATTCACGATCATTTCAGCAGTGCATTTCAAAAATTTATTTTTTTTCAACGGTAATCTTTCCTTTTATTTTTAAAATTATTTGTATGTATCTGGAACCATGATATTTTCCTGAACTTTAAGTTAATCGTCATAATAACTTTTATTGCATATCTTATTTTTTTAATGAAAACAATCGGGGAAACCCTTAGTTCACAAAAAAAACAATGTTTTTTTTATAAAAAAGAGTTTTTTGATAAAAAATCAGCGAATGATCTCGTTGTTGTTCATTCTCGTTTGTTCGCTTGAATTAAAACATCAGCTTTGATATTCTTATGATTAATTCTGATAAGGACGAATCGCTTACAGTTTAATTTTATGCTGTAAGCTTTTAATTTTATAGTTTGCAGGGATAAAAAAGATGTCGCTGGTTCAAAAAAGACGTGTGACGCGTCAGATACGGATTGGAAATGTGGATATCGGTTCTGATGCCCAGATTTGTGTTCAATCCATGACCAATACCCGGACCCAGAACGTGGATGCCACCGTGGCCCAGATTCATTCCCTGGAAAGGGCCGGTTGTGAGATCATCCGGGTGGCAGTTCCGGATATGGAGGCAGCCCTTGCCATTGAAAAGATTAAAGCAAGGATCGGCATTCCTTTAATTGCAGATATTCATTTTGATTACCGGCTGGCACTGGCATCGGCAAAAGCAGGTGCTGATGCCCTTCGGATCAACCCCGGTAATATCGGAGAGGCAAAAAAGATTAAAGCGGTTGTGGACTGTGCAAAAGCGCACGGGATTCCCATCCGCATTGGTGTGAATGCAGGCTCCCTTGAAAAAGAGATAGAAAGTCGTCTGGGAACAACGGCCCAGGCCATGGTGGAAAGCGCTCTTCGCAATATCAAAATTCTTGAGGATCTGGATTTTCATGATATCAAGGTATCTTTAAAAGCCTCTGATGTGGAACGAACCGTTACAGCCTATCGCTTGCTGGCACCTCAAACCGATGTGCCGTTTCATATCGGCGTGACAGAGGCAGGCGGCCTGATTGCAGGTATTGCCAAGTCTTCCATTGGCATCGGCATGCTGTTGGCCGAGGGTTTAGGTGATACCTTGCGGGTGTCTTTAACCCGTGATCCGGTGGAGGAAATCCGGACAGGGTATGAGATTTTAAGGGCGCTGGGGATACGAAGCCGGGGCCCGGAACTGATTTCCTGCCCCACCTGCGGACGGTGCAAAATTGATCTTTTTAAAATTGCGGAACAGGTAGAAAATGCTTTACTTGAGCGGTCTTCTAAGATTAAAGTTGCGATTATGGGCTGCGCTGTAAATGGTCCCGGAGAAGCCAAAGAAGCGGATATTGGAATTGCCGGCGGGGATGGCAAGGGCATTTTATTTAAAAAAGGAAAAGTCATTCGAAAAATAGACCAGGAAAATCTTGTGAATGAATTGCTGGACGAAATTGACAATATGACAAAAAAACTGGAGAAAAATAATGGCAAAGCAGAGTAAAACAGCAATTTCACCCACACGGGAACAGGATTATCCTGCCTGGTATCAGGAAGTGATCAAGGCATCGGATATGGCGGAAAATTCTCCGGTCAGAGGATGCATGGTGATCAAGCCCTGGGGATATGCCATCTGGGAAAACATCATGCAGCAGATGGATGTTCTGTTTAAGGAAACCGGGGTTAAAAATGCATATTTCCCTTTGTTTATTCCTTTAAGCTATCTGGAAAAGGAAGCCGAGCATGTGGAAGGGTTTGCAAAAGAATGCGCCGTGGTGACGCATCACAGGCTTGAACCCGATGGAAAAGGCGGGTTAAAGCCCGCAGGAGAGCTGGCAGAACCCTTGATTGTCCGGCCCACGTCCGAAACCATTATTGGTGAATCCATGGCCCGGTGGACAACCAGTTACCGGGATCTTCCTTTGCTGCTAAACCAGTGGGCCAATGTGGTCCGGTGGGAAATGCGCACCCGCATGTTTTTACGCACCAGTGAATTTTTATGGCAGGAAGGTCATACCGCACATGCAACCGCCCGGGAAGCAAAAGAGCGGACCATGCAGATGCTGGATGTATATACTAAATTTGTTCAAGAATGCCTGGCCATGCCCGTGATCCGGGGAAGAAAAACCGTTGCAGAACGTTTCCCCGGTGCAGATGATACCACGTGTATTGAGGCCATGATGCAGGATAAAAGAGCGCTTCAGGCAGGGACCTCCCATTTTCTGGGCCAGAATTTTGCAAAAAGTTCGGAAATTAAATTCCAGAATGAAGAAGGCCAGGAGGCATATGCCTGGACCACGTCCTGGGGCACATCCACCCGCATGATCGGCGGAATAATCATGGTGCATTCTGATGATGACGGTCTGGTGCTCCCTCCCCGTATTGCGCCTGCCCATGCGGTGATTATGCCGATTCTTAAAAAAGGGGATGATAACCGGGAGGTGATGGAAAGCGCCAGGGGGCTCAAAGATGTTCTGGAAGGAAAATTATATCACGGCAGGAAGATTAATATTGAAATTGATGATCGCGATACCGGAGGCGCAAGAGGCTGGGACTGGGTGAAAAAAGGCGTTCCTGTGCGCATTGAGCTGGGCCCCAGAGACATTGAACAGAATATGGTGTCTGTGGCCAGGCGGGATCAGGCCGTTAATGAGAAGCAAAGCATCAACCGTGAAGAATTTATCAGTGAATTTACCAATATTCTGGATAATATTCAGGATACGCTGTTTAACCGGGCCATTGCATTCAGAAAAGAAAACACATTTGAAATTGACGATAAAAAAGCATTTTATAAAATCTATCAAAAAGCCAGGGGATATAAGAATGGTGCCTTTGTCATGGCACACTGGTGCGGATCACAGGACTGTGAGTCAACCATAAAAGATCATTTGTCCGTTACCATCCGCTGTATTCCGTTGACAGTCCTGTGGAAGAAGGCAGCTGTATCTGCTGTGGGAATTCAAGTTCGCGGCGGGTGCTTTTTGCAAAAGCCTATTAAATTAGATTTATTATGATCAGAATTACCGACATACTGGATAAGATTTACGAATATAATCCAACGGCGGATACTGATATAATTGACCGGGCTTATATTTATTCAGCACGGGTTCATGAAGGTCAGGTCCGCTTGTCCGGTGAGCCCTATCTGTCCCATCCCCTTGAAGTGGCAGATATTCTGGCCCAGATGCGGCTGGATATGGAAAGTATTGCAGCGGCGCTTTTGCACGATGTCATTGAGGACACCCCTGCCACAAAACAAGATATCATAGAAATGTTCGGCCCCGGGGTCGCCCATATTGTTGAAGGGGTTACCAAATTATCGGTACTGCCGTATTCCACAAAAGTGGTTCAGCAGGCGGAAAGTCTGCGCAAGATGATCCTTGCCATGGCCGATGATATCCGGGTGGTGCTGATCAAGCTGGCAGACCGGATTCATAATATGCGCACATTGAAATACCATCAAAATCCTGAAAAACAGGCGGCCATTGCCCAGGAAACCCTGGATATTTATGCGCCCATTGCAGCACGCCTGGGAATTTTCTGGATGAAGTACGAGCTTGAGGAAATCGCTTTTTTTTATACCCAGCCAGAGGAATATGAACGCATTGATGCGCTTGTGAATAAAGACCGGGATGAAAAAGAGGAGTATATCCGGGATGTAAAGGAAAAAATTCATGCAAAGATGAAGGAAATGGGGCTGGAATGTGAAATTAAAGGCAGGTATAAACAGCATTACAGCATTTATCAGAAGATGATATCCCAGAACCTTGAATTTAAAGAAGTTTACGATATTGTGGCGTTCAGGGTCATCCTGGATACGGTTCCCCAGTGCTATGCGGCCATGGGTGCCATTCATTCCATGTGGAAGCCCATTTATTACAAGATCAAGGATTATATCGGAAACCCCAAGCCCAATATGTATCAATCCATTCATACCACGGTTGTGGGCCCTAAAGGGGAGCGCATTGAAATCCAGATCCGTACCCAGGACATGGATGAAGTTGCAGAATCAGGCATTGCAGCACACTGGAGCTACAAGGAAGGCACAAAGATCGATGAGGGAACCGGCGAGCTGTTTGCCTGGATCCGGAATCTTGTGGAGAATCAGGAAAATTACAATGATCCGGATGAGTTTTTAGAAAATGTCCGCATTGATCTGTATCCGGATCAGATTTATATTTTTACGCCTTCCGGCGAGATCAAAACTTTGCCCAAAAAAGCCACGCCTGTGGATTTTGCATATCTGATCCATACGGAAGTCGGTGCCAGATGTTCCGGTGCAAAAGTGAACGGGAAGCTGGTTCCGCTGGCCCATGAGTTGAAAACCGGAGATACGGTTGAAATTGTAACCACCCAGGGACATAATCCAAGCCCGGACTGGCTGAATTTTGTAAAAACAGTCAAAGCCAGGAACAAGATTCGCGCCTGGATCAATGCCCAGGAAAAAGAGCGCAGCTATTCTCTGGGCAAAGAGATGTGCGAGAAGACCTTTAAAAAAAGAAATCAGAACTTTAATGCACTGATTAAATCCGGAGAAATCAAAGAGGCTGCCCAGGCATTCGGGTTTAAAACAGAAGAAGATCTGATCGCCCATGTGGGATTTGGCAAATTAACCCCGTTGCAGGTTTTTAACAAGGCGCTGCCAGAGCTTGAAAAATCGGACGGAAAAGATGACAGCAGTCTTCTTCAGAAAATAGTCGGGAAAAGAAAGAAAAAAGAAACTACTGGCGTTATTGTAAAAGGCCTGAATGATATCCTGGTAAAATTTTCAAAATGCTGCAATCCTTTGCCCGGAGATCCCATTATCGGATATATTACCCAGGGTCAGGGGGTCACCATTCACCGGAAAAAATGTCTGACTGCCATGAAAATGAGTACGGAACGTATGATTGATGTTCAGTGGAGTGAAGAAAATACAGGGTCTTATCCTGCAAGAATAAAAGTCAGAACCGATGACAGGTTCGGGTTGCTGGCAGACATTGCCTCCGTGATCAGCAGGCACCGGGCGAATATTATAAGCGCAAGAACAGAAACCAATGAAACCGGACTGGGCCTGTTTCACTTTACGATTCTGGTAGAAAGCACTGAGCAGCTTCGAAAAATCATGTCGGAAATCAGGAAGGTTAAAAAAGTTCTTAATGTCAGACGAATCGTCAGGATAGAATAAAAAAAATAAAGGTCCGAGTGCTTGTTTTACAACACCCGGACCTTAGAAATCGGTTTAAGAGGCCTTGGTTACTTTGCCAGCTTTAATACAGCTTGTACAGACATCTATTCTTCTTACACATCCTTGCTTGATCACCGCACGAACCCGTTGAAGGTTGGGATTAAATACTCTTTTATTTAAATTGTGGGCATGACTGACATTGTTGCCAACCATTGGTTTTTTCCCGCAAATAGCACATTCTTTTGACATTTTTATACTCCTGAATGAAAAATCTTTTTAAACAAAAAATAACCTGAAATTAATACCCTAAAAAAAAATTAAAGTAAAGAAAATTTTATTTGCTGTCTGTAGATTGTTTTATAAGTTCCCTGCATTTTGGAATTTGATTTAATGCTTCCTTGCTTTCTTTTGAACCCGGATAATTCTGAACAATGCCCTCATACCTTTTTAAGGCAGCCTGATATTGTTCAGCCTTCATGTAAAAATTGGCAACATAAAGTTCGTGGCCGGACAGATTTTCTGTGCTGATCTGAATGTTTTTTCTGGCATCTGCAACATGTTCGCTTTCAGGAAATCTTTCTATCAGCCGGTTAAACTGAACAATGGCTTTTTGGGCAGGAGTACTGTCCCTGTCCACTGAATCAATCTGGTTGAACCAGCAAAGCCCGGTTCTGTAAATGACATAGGGAATGGCCTCATTTTTAGGATGCATTCTTTCAAATTCTTCATATGCCAGAATCGCCTCATCATATTCCTTAAGCGCAAAATGCGCATCCCCGATTTTAAGCTCTGCCAGAATGGCATATTTACTGAACGGATACCAGTCCTTGAGATTTGTAAACGCGCTGATTGCTGTTCTGTACTCCTGAGCCACAAAAGCGGCAGATCCTTCAGAGATGAGTTCTTCTGCTGTTTTTTCTCCCTGATATGTGGTTTTAAAAAGAGAGCAGCTTAAAAGCGGTAAAATGAGGACAAGGGTAAACAAAAGTTTTTTCATGGCTATAGGTTCTCAATGTAATGTTCTGCGGAAAGCACTGCAATGGCAGCGTCTCCAACGGCTGTTGTTATTTGTCTGAGCGGCGTGTCACGCACATCTCCTGCGGCATATACACCGGGAACAGATGTTTTCATCCGGCTGTCTGTTTTAATAAATCCCCAGTCATCGGTGGCGAGCGCATCACCCAGAAAAGATGTATTGGGTAAAATACCAATCCAGATAAAACAGCCGTCAGCTTTCAGTTTTTGTTCTTGGTTTGTTTTGATGTTTTTTACAGTAACGCTTTCAACGCCGAAAAAGCCTTCCAGTTTGGTAACAACGCTGTCCCAGACAAATTCAATCCTGTCATTGGCGAGAGCGCGTTCCTGAAGAATTTTTGCTGCCCGAAGCTCATTTCTTCTATGCACTATATACACTTTCTTTGCAAATTTTGTCAGGAAGATGGCCTCCTGAACAGCGGTATCTCCTCCGCCGACAGCCACAACCGTTTTATCTCTATAAAAAGGTGCATCACAGGTGGCACAAAAAGAAACGCCTTTGCCGAAAAACTTTTCTTCACCGACATTGAGATTTTTTGGAGATGCTCCGGAAGCGATGATAATGGTTTTTGCCGTGATGGTTTTATCTTTAAGAGCAATCTTTTTTATGTCAGAAGACAGATCCAGAGAATGTACCTCTGCTGTTTGAATTTTCAGCCCCAGATCTTCTGCCTGTCTTTTCATTTTTTCAGAAAGATCATACCCTGAAATCCCCTCGGGAAAACCGGGGTAATTCTCTATCCAGTCGGTTATCAGAATCTGACCGCCGGGAACAGATTTTTCCAGAAGAAGGACATTCATTCTTGCTCTGGCAGCATACATCCCGGCAGTAAGACCTGCGGGTCCTGCACCGATAATTACAAGATCATGATCAGTTGTTGTCATCGTCTTATTTTCTTTTTACAGAACCCCTTTAATTGTTTCTTCAAGTTTTTCTTTGGCAACCATACCGGTGATCTGGTCCATAATTTCACCATTTTTAAAGAAAATCAACGTGGGAATTGCCTGAACACCATATTTGCTTGGGCTGATGGGATTTTCATCTACATTGACTTTTGCAAACGTCATCTTTTCCCCGTATTCTTTTTCCAGGGCTTCCACTGTGGGGGAAATTGCTTTGCAGGGGCCACACCAGGGTGCCCAGAAATCCACCATTACGGGTTTGTCTGATTTGAGAATTTTTTCCTCAAAGGACTCATCATCAATTTCTATTATATTTTGTGCCATGACCACCATCCTGAATATAAACTATCATTAAAAAATATCCTGCAAATATATGAACTTGTACAGTCTTTGTCAATTGCTCGACCCATCCTGTTTTCATATCTGTCTCAGGATTTATGCCTGTCTTTCAGGCTACCAGTTTTCTGCAAGCAGCTCAAAATGCGCCTGGGGATGGGCACAGGCCGGACATTCCGCTACCGCTTCTCTGCCTTCATGGACATAACCGCAGTTTCTGCATCGCCATTTTGTTGAGGTTTCTTTTTTGAAAACCGTTCCGTTTTCGATATTGGCAGCCAGCTCGGCATATCTTTTTTCGTGCTGTTTTTCTGCAACGGCAATCATTTTAAACACCTTTGCAATATCATCAAAACCTTCTTTTTTTGCAGTCTCGGCAAATCCCGGATACATTTTTGACCATTCGAAATTTTCTCCGGCAGCGGCTTCCTTCAGATTCTCAAATGTTGTACCAATGACACCTGCCGGAAATGCTGCGGTAATTTCAAGCTCTCCGCCTTCAAGAAATTTAAAGAACCGTTTGGCATGCTCTTTTTCCTGGTTGGCAGTTTCTGTAAAAATATCAGAAATTTGAACAAAGCCTTCTTTTTTTGCAGCGCTTGCAAAATAGGTATAACGGTTTCTGGCCTGGGATTCACCTGCAAATGCAGTTAACAGGTTTTTTTCAGTCTGGGTTCCTTTGATGCTTGCCATGATATTTATCTCCTTTGTTTATTAAGTGGTCTTAAGTTCTGGTTTTATCCAGAATATATTAGCGAATATTTGAATAAAAGTTAATGTATTATTTAAATATTGTCTGAATGAAGTCATTCATTTGATTAAAGCTGATTTTTTCCACCCGGGCCTTCCCGATGCTTTCCAGAAAAACATAAAACAGATCTGCTCCCTGTTTTTTCTTGTCCTTGCCGGCAGCGCTGATAATGTCACGGGCTTTATAATCAAGTTCTGTGGGCAGATTTAAATCTTTTAACAGACAGGAGATCCTTAGAGTATCTTTTTGTGCCAACAGGCCTTTTTCTCTGGAAAACAGTGCTGCTGCAATCATCCCCATGGAAACGGCCCGGCCATGTCCGTAATCTTTGCTTGTATGTGTTCTTTCTATTTTTTCAATGGCATGGCCGATGGTGTGTCCAAAATTAAGTTTTCTGCGTTCCCCGGCTTCTTTTTCATCCTGCTGAACCACCCGGGACTTGATGTCCACCGAATCCGCCACCAGTTTAAAAATCGTATCATAGTCAAGGTGCAGGGCGTTTTCCCTGTTCTGTTCAATAAAGTCAAACATGGCAGCATCTTTGATCAGTGCGTGTTTGACGATCTCGGCAAGACCGTTGGAAATTTCTTCTTTGGGAAGGGTTTTGAGAAGGTGAATATCACAGATAACAAATTCGGGCTGGTTGAATACGCCCACCATATTTTTAAATGATGCAAGATTTACACCGTTTTTCCCGCCCACACTGGCATCCACCTGGGATAAAAGCGAAGTGGATACAAAGCCGAATTTTACGCCCCGCATAAATATTGAGGCAGCAAACCCTGTAATATCACAGACGATTCCGCCGCCGATTCCCACTATAAAACTTGATCTGTCGCAGGACAGATCAATGAGTTGTTTCAAGATAGACTCAACGGTTTCAAGAGTCTTGATCTTTTCCCCTGTGCCGATGGTGATAACAGGAACATCCGGAAAAATGTCCCCGTATTCTTTTTTTATATTTACATCTGTGATGATCACCACCTGGGTGCCGGGCAGATAATTTTTCAGATTCTCAAGCCGCTCTCCCACATGAATCGAAGACAGCCTGTTTTCACCTTTAACCTGGAATGTTTTCATTTATTTTCTCTTTAATTTGGATATGCATATCTGAAATTTGTATCAGCAATCATGATTTTGAGCAATAAAAAAGGCTTTTTTGTATGATTTCAAAAAAAGTATTCTTAATACTTTCTGTTTTAATATTTGTATTTATCCTTGTATTTATTAAATTTAATTTGATTTTAAGGGCTCTTCAGGATAATGTTTTTGGGAAAAACTAAAATAAATTTTAAGGGCGGATATGCGAACACGGGTAATTATTGCAGATGATCACACCATTATCCGGGAGGGGCTGAAAAACCTTCTGGAGTTAAAAGGCGTGGACGTTGTTGATATTGCAAGCAATGGCCGGGAAGCCATTGCGCTTGCACTTGCGCATAAACCCGATATTGTCATGATGGACATTGCCATGCCGGATCTGAACGGTGTTGAGGCAGCCGCAACCATTCATAAAAAGCTGCCCCGTACAAAAATCATAGCGCTTTCCATGTGTTCAAATAAAAAAATTATCGATAATATGTTTGCTTCCGGTGCATGTGGGTATGTTTTAAAAGATTCTGCCTTTGATGAAATCTATATCGCCATACAGGAAGTAAAAAAGGGTAATTATTATTTGACCCCTGTCATTGAAAGAATGTACGCCCTTGAAAAAGAGATTGATTTTCACAGCCTGAAACGAACTGTCCCCCTATGGCAAATCTCTTCAAAAGAACGCCAGGTGCTTCAACTGGTTGCCGAAGGGGTGAAAACCCGGGATATTGCCCAGAGATTAAATATCAGCCACAGGACAGTGGAAAACCATAGACGGAATATGATGAAAAAATTAAATATATTTACAATAGCCGGTTTGACAAAATTTGCCATAAAAGAAGGGCTTTGCGCTTTGGAGTAAAAAAATGATTTTTTTTGCAAAATTAGGGGTTTTCACCGATTGAAATGTTCGAATTGTTTTATTATATAAGGACAGAGTTAAATATAATTCACGGCAATTAATGAACAAAAGGGTGTAAAATGGAGCATATTAAATTAAAGGATGAAGCGCCCGATGTGGTAGAAGTGCTTGCCAGCGGCATTGCTCATGATTTTAATAATCTTCTGGCAGCAATCAAGGGTCGTGCATCTTTGATGATGAACAGCATAAAACCATCAGATCCGCTGTATCAGCACATAAAGGAAATTATCCTGTGTATTGATAAAGGTTCTGAAATTGCCAATCAATTGCTTGGTTTTGCAAAAACTGATGAATACTATCCCACGACGATAGATGTGAACCGTCTGGTGCGACGGGCAGTGGAAAGTCTGGACTTAAAAGGAAAACATGTTGTTCTTGATGTGGATCTTGAGGAAAAACCCCTGATTGTGGATGCGGATGCTGAAAAAATCAATCAGGTTTTACTGTGCATCATTAAAAATGCGCTTCAGGCCATGCCACGGGGCGGAAATTTGACAGTTGTAACCGAATCCGCGGCTATCTTGAACGGGACAGCACAGGCATACGGGCTGGACAATGGATATTTTGTGAAAATTACAATCTCCGATACCGGAATTGGCATGGATAAAGAGGTTCTGGAAAAAATTTTTACTCCTTTTTATTCAGCTGATCATGAACTTCATCCGGAACGTAAAGGCCTTGGCCTGACCTTTGCCAGGGAAATCGTTCAAAACCATGGTGGCGTGATTGATGTCTACAGCACGCCAAATAATGGTTCTTCTTTTTCAATTATCCTACCGTTAAAACAGACAACCAATAATCTGGATATTCCTGCCGAAGAAGAGAAACTGGTCATGGGAAACGAGTCTGTGCTTCTGGTGGATGATGAAGAGCGGATTTTAACGGTTGGTCGTGAGATCTGCAAGGCCTTGGGATACAGTGTTATCACGGCTTCTTCCGGAAAAGAAGCGCTGGATATCTATAAAAACCAAAGCAACCATATCAATCTGGTTGTTCTGGATATGATCATGCCGGAAATGAACGGGCTGGAAACCTTTTTAGCATTAAAGAAATACAATCCAGATATCAAGGTGCTGCTTTCAACCGGATACTCCATTGATGAAAAAGCTCAGGAAATGCTTAAAAACGGGTGCAAGGGATATATATTGAAACCGTACAGCGTTATTGATTTTTCTCATAAACTCAGGGAAGTTCTGGAAATATGATTTTTTCTAAAACCCTTGCCGGCAGGTGTTTTTAAAACTGCCGGCAGCCTCATTTTTTAAACGCATTCAAACCTTGACACATATCTTTTGATTTTCTATAGTCCTTGAAATTATATCAATGATGAGACACTTTTATAAAGATACAAGATGATTAATTTTGATACAGACGTGCCGGTTAAGCTGAAAGGGGTTGGCGATGGATTCTGGATTACACTTGACCTTTCTCATCCGGAAGATGTTCTTCTGCCCGAAATAGACACATTATTTAAAAAATTAAAGCACCTGGCTATAAATTCAAGCGTGGTTATCGACTTTGGAGATGCCGGGGAACAAGATGATCTGTTTGAAAAGATCAAACAGCATTTAAAAGAAAACTTTGATGTTGCAAAGGTGTCACGTCCGCCGCAAAAACGATCTATTCCGACCGAGAGGATACGGCAGCGGGATCTTTCAAAAGGATGGAACCACCATCGAAGCGATGTCCTGATGCTTAGAGGCAGGGTTCGGTCCGGTCAGAAAATTGAATCCAGAAAGCATATTATTATCGCAGGAGATGTCAATCCCGGATCTGAAATCTGTTCAGGAGGAGATGTTATTATTCTGGGAAAGCTGGCGGGAAAAGTTCATGCCGGTTATCCGGATAACCCCAATGCCATTATTTTTGCCCTGGAATTCAAGCCCACCCAGGTTAAGATCGGCCTTGTTGCAGCGGCCGGTATTGATGAGGATATCAGTGCAAAGCCGGAATATGCCTGTATTGAAGGAGATGGAATTATTGTTAAAGATTATATGAAGGCAAATCCTTTTCGGAATATGCCCTGGCCGGAAGCAATTTAAATATCATTTATGAATAGAGGTGTGAATTGGACGGAAAAGTAATTGTTGTAACATCAGGAAAAGGCGGTGTCGGAAAAACCACAGCCACATCTTCCATCGGAGCGGCGCTTGCCCTTGAAGGAAAGCGGGTTGCGATTGTTGATATGGATATCGGCCTGAGAAACCTTGATGTTGTCATGGGGCTTGAAAACAGAATTGTATTCAACATAGTGGATGTTGTTCATGAAAAATGTAAAATCAGTCAGGCCGCTATCAGGGACCGAAGAATTGAAAACCTGTTTTTAATCCCTGCCTCGCAAAGTGACAATAAGGATGTTTTAACCTCTTCCGGCGTGGAACGGGTGACAAAGCAGCTTCGAAAAGAGTTTGATTATATTATAATGGATTCTCCTGCAGGTATTGAAAAAGGGTTTGAAAATGCAATTGTCGGTGCAACAGAGGCCCTGGTTATCTGCACACCGGATGTGTCTGCTGTCAGGGATGCAGACCGGGTTATCGGGCTTTTGTATTCACGATCCCTGACGCCCAAACTGATTGTGAACAGAATTGAACCTGCACGGGTGGCAAGGGGAGAAATGCTCAGTCACGAAGATGTCCTGGAAGTGCTTTCCATTGAGCTGGCAGGGCTTGTTCCCATGGATGAACATGTTTTGATTTCTTCAAATACCGGAACCCCCCTGGTATTGCAAAATGATTCAAAAGCTGGAGCTGCATTCAAGCGAATTGCAAGACGCCTTAACGGTGAATCAGATCTGCCGATTGAGGTTCCCGGCCACAAGACAGGCATGTGGCAGAAAATAAGTAAAACCTTTGGGTTCAAAAAATAAGGAGAATTGCATGTTCAGCGGATTATTGAAAAAATTCACCCATCAGAAAAAAAGCAAGGACGCTGCAAAAAAAAGGCTCCAGTTTTCCTTGATTTATGACAAACTTGAAGTGAATGATACTACTTTGGCGGATCTTCAGAAAGATATTGTGGCGGTTATTTCAAAATATTTTGAAATTGATAAAGAGGCCCTTGAGCTTGATGTGAAAAGAACCAATGATGTGTCAGCACTCGTATTTAATACCCCTATTCTGCAGGTAAAAAGAAAAAGAGCATAAGATTTACTGGAAAATCAAGGCCTCAAGCTGAAATTAAAAATCAGTTTAGAGGCCTTTTTTTATCTCTTTGAAATATTCAATGACATTTTTTGTGGAAGAAAAAGCAAACGCATCTGTGTTGACGTCTTCTAAAAAAACAAATTTAAAGTCAGCAACATCATCTTTTGCTGTTATGGAATCAAAATTTTTAACCGTACAGAAAAATGCCATATCTGTGATTGGATAGGTCACGGACTTATATACATAGGTATTGGGAAAAGAACACAGAAAAGACAACTGTGTGATATCCAGATTTAATTCTTCTTTGACTTCCCGTATAAGGCTCTGAAAAATACCCTCTCCGGGTTCTGCAAACCCGCCGGGAAGATCAAGCGCTCCTTTGGATGGATCTTTTTTCCGAACCGTGACTAAAAGCCGGCCCTGATCATCAAGGATAAGCGCCATGGCAGCAGCGGCGCAATTGATGTAAAAACAAAACCCGCAGCTTTTGCAGACAAATGATTTATCCGATGCCGGGTTCAGATCTTTTTTTCCGCATGAGGGGCAATACGAAAATTTTTGCTGGTTGGGGTTGGCTCTGATGTTCATTGGAACATTATTCATACCGTTTGAGGGTGAAGAGAATGAACTTCTGCATCAAGCCTGTCCGCCAAAAAATCTTCGGTTGTCTCAAGATCATATCTGGTTTGAAGATTCAGCCAGAACTGAGGCGACATGCCAAAAAAACGTCCAAGCCGAAGCGCTGTATCTGCCGTGATTGATCTTTTGCCATGCACAATTTCATTTATTCGCCGAGGCGGCACACTGATATCTTTTGCCAAACGATACTGACTTATTTCCATGGGTTCTAAAAATTCATCCATGAGAATTTCTCCAGGATGTATAGGTGGAAGTTGCTTGTTCATATGACCTCCTAATGATAGTCTGTTATTTCAACATTAAAGGCATTGTCGCCTCTCCACTTAAAGCAAATCCGCCACTGGTCATTAATGCGTATGCTATGCTGTCCTTTTCGATCTCTTTCCAGTGCTTCCAATCGATTGCCCGGCGGTATCCGCAAATCGTTTAATTGTGCCGCAGCATCAAGAATTACCAATTTTTTGCGCGCAATACGTTGAACATCCTGTGGTAATTTTTTTGATATTTGCCTGTTAAATATTTTTTCTGTTTCTTTATTTTGAAAGGATTTTATCATAATTCAAACCATAACGCAACTCGTTAATACCGTCAAGTGTTATGTGATTGTTGTGGTCGGTGCCGGAGCTGAGGCCGGGCAAGCGTTTTTTGTAAACAAGGTTTTTTTTGAAAAAACGCAAATATTTTAAAGGAAACCCGGTCGGTTCTTGACAAAGGTTTTGATTGTGGCTTATTACACTCAATGAAATTTTTTAAGATAACATTTAAAATCAATGTGTTAGAAATAGCAGTTTTAAATCAGGAGGATGTGAAAAATGGCACAACTTATTGCTGACAGACGGGATATTGATTTTGTCCTGTATGAACAGATGGAAACAGAAAAGCTGGCAAAGGAAGAAAAATTTGCAGGCCTGAACCGTAAAGCCTTTGATATGATTATTTCAGAAGCCAGAAATCTGGCTTTAAAAGAGATTCTTCCCACAAAAATAGATGGAGACCGTATCGGCGTAACGTTTGAAAATGGAAAAGTGACAGTGCCGCCAAGCTACCATAAGCCGCACAAACTGCTTTTAGAGGGTGAATGGGCATCCATGACAGAAGATCCTGAACTGGGCGGCCAGGGGCTTCCGCATATAATTTATCAGGCTGCCAAAGAATTTCTGGCCGGGGCCAACGGCACCTTGACCGGATATTCCATGCTGGGACACGGCACCGGTAAAATGATTGATATTTTCGGCACCCGGGAACAAAAGGACATGTTCCTTAAAAAGATTTACAGCGGGCAATGGGGCGGTACAATGGTGCTGACGGAAAGCAATGCCGGATCAGATGTCGGATCATTGACCACCACTGCGGTTAAAAATGATGACGGCACCTATTCTATCACCGGAGACAAGATTTTTATCACCAATGGCGAGCATGATCTTTCCGAGAATATTGTTCATCCGGTTCTGGCCCGGATTGAAGGTGAACCCGAAGGAATCAAAGGCATTTCCATTTTTATTGTACCCAAGATATGGGTGAATCCGGACGGCAGCCTGGGAGAGCCCAATGATGTTGTCTGTACCGGTATTGAAGAAAAAACCGGTATTCATGGCAGTGCGACCTGCAGTCTTTCCTTTGGCAGCAAGGGCAAATGCAGAGGCTTTTTGCTGGGAGACGTGAACAAAGGGATGCGGGTCATGTTTTACATGATGAATGAAGCCCGTCATGATGTGGGGTTTCAGGGGTTCTGCAATGCGACATCTGCCTATCAGTATGCATTGACGTATGCCCGGGACCGGTTGCAGGGCGCTGAACTCGGGGCTCCCGGTGGACCGGCTCAGGTTCCCATTATCAAGCACCCGGATGTCCGCCGGATGCTGTTGTGGATGAAATGTCACGTGGAGGCATTGCGCAGCCTGATCTATTATGTGGATACCCTTTTTGACCGGATTCAATGCAGCAATGATGAAGCGGAGAAAAAAGAATGTGATAATATGGCAGCGCTGTTAACACCATTGATCAAATCGCTGGGCTCAGACCGCGGATTTGATGTCTGTGTTCAGGCGGTTCAGGTTTACGGCGGATATGGGTTTATCCAGGAATTTCCGGTTGAGCAGTTGATGCGCGACTGCAAGATCACGTCTATTTATGAAGGGACAAACGGAATTCAGGCCATGGATCTTTTAGGCCGGAAGATGGGACTGGAAAAAGGCGCTGTTTTCGGCAGCATGATTGAAAAAATGAAATCAGCTGTTCAAAAAGCCAGAGCCGTTGCCGGGCTGGAAACACTGGCCGCAGATTTTGATGAAGCGGTTGATGCCCTTGCCAGGCTGGCCGGTATCATGGGAAAACGGGCAGGATCAGCTGCGTTCAAGACCGCCTTTGCCCATGCCACACCCTTTATGAATGCCACCGGAGATGTTGTCCTGGGCTGGATGCTGCTGTGGCGGGCTCAGATTGCCGCAGAAAAACTGGCTTCCGGCAAGGCTCAGAAAGATGAGGCCTTTTATAAGGGTCAGGTGAAAAGCGCTGAATTTTTTATCAATACGGTATTGCCGGTGACCCTTGGCAGTATGAACGCCATTGAAAAAGGAAGTGCTGCAGCCGTTGATATCGACGAGGCATCTTTTGGCGCATGACATATATATTTACTGAAATGAAAAAATCTGAAAGCTTTTGCCGGCTGCTTTTTGAAGACAAGGCGGTGTATGTGTCCCCGGAAAAACCAGACTGGATTTTTCCCAATCAGGAAGGCGATGCACTCCTGCGAAGCATGATGGCGGATGATCAAAGGCTGCGGCCTGGCAATACAAACACCGCTGATATAAATCTTTCTGATATCAAAACCCGTCAGGTCATCAATGAACTGGCGGGTTCAGAAACACGCTCCGGTGTTTATCAAGGAAGAAAAAATCATCTGGTTTTAAATCAGTTAACAGAGTGCTGGTTTCATATTACAGATACGTGTAATTTAAGCTGCCGCCACTGCATGTTTTCATGCTCTCCAAAAGAGCGGCAGACGCTGGAGATAACGCAGTTTTTATCCGGTTTTACCCAGGCCTTTGATCTGGGCTGCAGGACTTTTTTCCTTACGGGCGGCGAACCCATGGTTCACCCGGAGTTTAAACAGATCTGTAGCCTGATACTGGATAAGTCTGCAGAAAACAGGCTGGTCATTCTTACCAACGGCATGTGTATAGATTCATTTATGCCTTTTTTGTCACGCTTGCCCCAGGATCGGCTGCATCTGCAGGTGAGTCTGGATGGAAATCAGGAGTCACATGACAGGATCAGGGGAAACGGCAGCTTTGAAAAAGTCTTGAGCAATCTGAAAGATATTTGCCGGATCAATTCACAGGTGTCTGTGGCCATGGCGGTGACTGAGGACAATGTAAGTTTTATGCCGGATCTTGTGGATATTGCCGCACAATGCGGTGTTTCAAATATTCATTATCTGTGGATGTTTGCCATGGGCAAGCTGCAGGATGAACAGCTGGTTTCTGTGGACCGGCTATTTCAGCATCTTGTAAAGGCTGATCAGCGGGCGGCGCAAAAAAATATCACCATTGATAATATTCAGGCCATTGAAAAACAGGTTTTTTCTCCCCAGGGCACCAAATATGATCTGGGCATTGCAGGATGGGAGTCTCTGGCGATTGGTCCCAACGGGGATATTTATCCGACACCGGCATTGATCCGGGAGCCAGCAGCCTTTTGCGGCAATGTCCGGGAAGGGCTTGAAACTGTCTGGAAAAATTCTTTTGTCCTGTCTTTCATCCGGAATCTGTCTGTGGCAGATGACCCGGCATATGATATGATTCCGTTAAAATATATTATTGGCGGCGGCGACATGGATCACAGCTATTACAATGCAGGACAGTTTTCAGGCCATGATCCCTATATGGAACTGTACCAGCGGATTGCCTTATGGCGGATCAGTCTGGCTGCGCCGCAGAAAAACACCATTCCCCATCCTTGTGTGCTTCTGCGGATGGGGGACCGGCTGATGAGCTGCAGTGATGTTCACGGAGAAGTGGCATTGACCCATTCAAATTGTGTATTGTCGCTGTCCGCTCTTAAGGAAGAAGTTCAAAGTTTTTATGGAGATGCCGCTCAAAGTCCAAATCAGGACATCCTCAATCCGGTCTGTTATCCGGAAGAAGAAATTTCCCATGTGCCGTTAACTGCCAGAATACGGTCTTACGGATGCGGCAGTCCGGTTCTGGATGCAGATATCCGTCCCGGAGAAACGCTTGTGGATCTGGGTTCCGGTGCCGGAATGGAATGCTTTATTGCGGCCAGAAAAACAGGAAAAACCGGCAGGGTTTTTGGTATTGACATGACAGACCAGATGCTGCTTGTGGCAGAACAATCCCTTGTTGAGGTTGAAAAAGCACTCAAATACAAGAATGTGGAGTTTAAAAGATCCTTTCTTGAAGACCTTCCATTGGAGGCATCCTGCGCTGATATTGTTATTTCAAATTGTGTTATTAACCTGTCCGGAGATAAACATAAAACCTTTGAAGAAATTTTCAGGGTTTTGAAACCCGGCGGCCGCATGGTGATTTCAGACATTGTGACAGATACCGTTCCTTTGCCAGCCATTTTAAATGATCCGCAACTGCGCGGGGAATGCATTGCCGGTGCTTTGACAACTTCCCGGCTTTTAACGCTGATAGAAATTGCAGGCTTTGAAAACACCCGTATCCTGAAACGGTTTTTTTACAGGCAGGTGATGGGGCATGGTTTTTTTTCCATCACATATACAGCGTATAAACCTGAAGTGAACACCGGTTTGGATCAGGGCATGGATCAGACGTGTCAGGATGTCATTTATCCGGGACCTTTTGCAGCTGTCATGAGCGACAGCGGTCAGATTCTGGCCCGAGGAGAACGCCGGAAGATCATATGGCCCAAAAAAGAAGAGGATTCTTTTTTGGTGCTGGATGAAAACGGGAATGCAGCCAATATAAACATGGAAAACACCTGTGCCTGTTATCTGCCCCCCGAAGAACAGCAAAGCCGTCAGACAACATCTGTGGTGCCGGATTTGGAAAAGTCCATGTCCGGATGCATGAAATGCGGCAAACCGCTTGAGTATTTTCATGAGAATCGATTGATGGTCTGCAGCATGTGTGGTCTTGAAAAACAGGCCAATGCCATGTGCGAGGCCGGGCATTTTGTATGTGATTCCTGCCACAGCAATGATGCGTTTGAAATTGTGAAAGATATCTGTTTGAATTCCAGACACACGGACATGATCAAACTGCTCAATGATATCCGGCGTCATCCAGTCATGCCGCTTCACGGACCTGAACATCATTTTGCTGTTCCCGGAGCCATTGTCAGTGCATATCGGAATCTGGGCGGAAAGATCACAGACAATCAGATCATCTCTGCCATAGAACGCGGAAAGGCGATTCCAGGGGGATCATGCGGGTTCTGGGGCGGGTGCGGAGCAGCCCTGGGCGCAGGGATTGCATTTGGAATTATTCTTGAAAGCAACCCGATTAAGACCGGTCCCCGGCAGAGCGTTCAGCAGCTAACCGGAAACATCATTCAGGCGCTTGCAAAGATAAAAGCCTCCCGGTGCTGTCAGCGGGAAACCTGGACTGCCATGATCATTGCTTCACAAATGTCACAGGAGTTGCTTTCGTTTGCACTTCCGGTTGACAAACATCTGCTTTGTGATCAGGCAGGAATGAATAAAGAGTGTCCGGGAAAGATCTGTCCGTATTTTAAACCGCCTGAACCCTTTTTATTCAACCGCCTTTAACGCCTGTTGCGGTTTTTTTGAAACGCATGGTAATCCGCAGCTTTTGACAGCGCATTCAGAGCCCGGTCCAGCCCTTCATAGGTGGGGATGCCTGCATCCTGAAGTGTTTTTTGAAGTTGAATCCGCGCCTGTTTTATCTCAGGCTTTGGCTGATACTGTCTCCATGCTATGACCAGAGGTTTTCCATTCAGATGCTGTCGGGCCTGTGTTGCGATGTATTCTCCAACTGCCTTGACATGCTGGTCTTCATTCAGTCCAAAGATCCAGTCCAGATGAAGGGATAAAATAAACATATCCAGATCCGGCTGGGCAGACAGCAGTTCCAGGGTGGGCCCCATCAGGTTGAGGCGCATGATGACAATGTGGGCATCAACGGGATTTTTAATCATGTTTCCTGCCGGCGGAATATATTCCCTGAGTTTTTCCATGACCTCCGGAGTCAGGGGGGGCATTTGAAGCCCTGCTCTGGCGCAGCTGTCTGCTGCAGCCACACCGATACCACCGCCGGTGCCTAAAATGGCAACCCCGCGTCCGTTGACCCGAGGCAGATGATGCAGGGCCAGAATGGCTTCTCCCATCTCATCTAAAGAGGCAACGGGTACTGCCCCGGACTGCTTGAAAAATCCGTTCCATATTTTTTCTCCCCCGGCAAGGGAGCCTGTGTGTGAGGCAACCGTGCGCGCGCCGGATTCTGTCAGGCCGCCTTTTAAAATGACAATTGGTTTTTTGCAGTTTATCCGGGTTACCTGCTCCAGCAGTTTGCGTCCGTCTTTGACCCCTTCCAGATACATGCCAATGATGGAGGTTTCATCGTCCTGAGCCAGATAGTCCAGAAAATCCGTGCTGTCCATGGTAACCGCATTTCCATAGCTGATAATCTTGCTGAAATACAGTCCGCACCGGATATTGGCAATATGTGCAAAATCCTGGGCATTTCCACCGCTCTGGCTGATCATGGCCACAGGACCGCAGGTTTTGGATGCTGTTTTCCATGTCAGTGTGCGGGAAGCCGGCACATGGATGCCCATGCAGTTGGGGCCGACCACATTTAAACCACCCTTCAGGATGATGGCTTTGATTTCTTCCTGAAGCCGTATGCCGTCTTCTTCTCCGGATTCTGCAAACCCGGATGTAAAAATATGGATGTTTTTGCATCCGGTTTCAATGCATTCTTCCAGAGCATCGGGCACCCGGTCGGCAGAGATGGAAAAAATCACCAGGTCAACAGCTTCGGGCAGAGAATTCAAGTCCGGATATGATTTTACACCATCAATTTCTTCGGCCTGCGGGTTGATGGGATACAGTCTTCCTGGATAGCCAAAATCCCGCATACAGCGGTAGATACCCGGATAAGCGCCCACAGGTGTTCTGGGAACTCCGATGACAGCGATGGATTTGGGATACATCATGGTGTGAATATCTGCATTTAATTGTGTCAGACGGTCTTTTGCCGTTTTTTCATCCAAAGGCGCTTCAACAGGGGCTGGCGAATCCTCAGACAGAATAACCAGGGCATCAACAGCGGTTAAGTCTCCTTTTTCAGAGACAATGAGCGGGTTGATATCAATTTCTTTGATGTCCGGATAATCCATGCCAAGCTGTGACAGGCTCACAATAATTTCTGCAAGCTGTGCTCTGTTGACACAGGCTTCTCCCCTGAAATCCTCCAGCAGTTTCCGGGTTTTCAGATCATTGATCATCTCAAGTGCCTGGTGCTCATTTAACGGCGCTATCCTGAAAACAACGTCATTCAAGGCTTCTGCAAAAATGCCGCCCAGCCCGAACATGACCACCGGGCCAAACTGGGGGTCCCGGACAAGCCCTGCCACAAATTCGCGTTTTCCAGTCATCATCGGCTGAATCAGGCAGTTCTCCCAGTCTTTTCCGCCAGATAGTTTTACCTGTTCAAATGCGGTGCAGACCTGTTCTTCGGTCTGAAGGTTCACCCGTACAAGGCCCATTTCTGTTTTATGGGTCAGCCGGCTTCCCAGGCCTTTTAACACAACCGGATACCCGATGTTTTTTGCCGCCTCCAGGGCCTGCTTTTGTGTTGAGGCAGTTATTTCCTGAACCACGGGAATATGATACCGGGCAATGATTTGTTTTGACTGTGCTTCGTCAAGAGACAGGTTTTTGGCACTTCTGCTGCGGGTTATTAGTTCGTCTATTTTTAACATATTTAATATTTACACCTTTCATGTCGAATTGAGCGGAACAATTTGTTATAGATTATATAAAAGAGGGTAACAAAGGTAAATATTCATGTCAATCGATAAAACGAACGCTCGCTCTATTTTTAATGTTTTAAAAAGGAATCGTATGGATAAGGATCAACTGGAAATATACCGGTATTTTTTAAAGGACACCATTCGCAAAAAAATTGCATTTCGATTTACAGACCAGAATCAGGGAGTTCCGGCACCTCCTGCTGAAAAGCCTGCTCCTGCAGAATCAAAACGGGTTGATCTGCCAGGACCCAAAGACTGGAAGACCATTGCCAGAACAGATTTGACCGCGGCGGTTGCCAACAGGAAAACTCATCGGGTGTATTTGAAAAACAGTCTCTGCCTGGAAGAGCTGGCCTACCTTTTATGGTGTACCCAGGGGGTTCGCGGAGAGATTACCCAGGGACATGCCTACCGTACGGTGCCTTCTGCAGGATGCCGCCATGCATTTGAAACCTATCTTGCGATATTTAATGTGGATGGGATCACACCCGGTGTGTACCGGTATCTTCCTTTTTCCCATCAACTGGTGTTTGAGTTTTCAGATCCGATGCTGTCTGAAAAAATGATAACCGCATCGTTGGGTCAAACCTATCCGGGACGATCAGCCGTGACTTTTGTCTGGACTGCAATCCCCTATCGGATGGAGTGGCGATATGGACTGGCTGCCCATAAAGTGATTCTGCTTGATGCAGGCCATGTCTGCCAGAATCTTTATCTGGCCTGTGAAGCCATAGATTCGGGTGCCTGTGCGATTGCGGCCTATGATCAGGAAGAAATGGATGCGCTTCTGGGGCTGGATGGCGAAAATGAATTTGCAATTTATCTGGCCTGTGTGGGAAAGATTAAGCCATAAAATTGCTTTCAGTAAAGAAGCCGTATGTTTAAAGGGTTCTTTTTTTTAAATTTTTTTGTCATTTTCTGATTCCATGCCTATATTCAGGAAAGGCAGGTGAATGAAGAAGAATAAGAAAAAAAGAATACAAAAAAAGAGAGGGATCATGAAAATAATATTTGCAATGATTATATTGAGTCTGGCTGCTGTTTTGATTTTTGGATATCAGTCGCTGGCTGAAAATCAAAATTCAATGGAGGATAAAGATATGATGGAAAAAAATGCAGACAATCTTGCTGTTGCCACATTTGCCGGGGGATGTTTCTGGTGTACGGAGTCAGATCTGGAAAAGGTTAAGGGCGTAAAGGAAGCGGTATCCGGATATACCGGCGGGTTTAAAGCGAACCCGACTTATGAAGAGGTTTCCGACGGCACAACCGGTCACACAGAAGCCATACAGGTCTATTATGATCCACAGGTGGTGACCTATGAAGAACTTTTAGATGTGTTCTGGCGGCATATCAATCCCACAGATCCCGGCGGTCAGTTTGTTGACCGGGGCACCCAGTATCGCTCTGAAATTTTTTATCACACTGAAGATCAGAAACAAAAAGCCATGGCATCAAAAAAAGCGCTGGAACAATCCATGGTGTTTGATAAACCCATTGTTACTGCCATAACCAGATTTGAAAAATTTTATCCGGCAGAAGACTACCATCAGGATTATTATAAAAATCACGGGATCAGGTATAAATATTATCGGCATGCGTCCGGGCGGGATCAGTTTATCGAAAAGGCCTGGAAGGATAAGGACATAAAACAGAAAAAGACAGCGCCCTGGTCAAAGCCTGATGACAGGATAATTAAAGAAAAATTAACCCCGCTGCAGTATACGGTTACCCAGAAGGAAGGCACAGAACCGCCATTCAAGAATGAATACTGGGATAATAAAGAAGAAGGCATTTATGTGGATATTGTATCCGGAGAACCGCTTTTCAGTTCAACGGATAAATATGATTCCGGCACCGGATGGCCAAGTTTTACAAAACCGCTGGAAAAGGAAAATATAATTGAAAAACCCGATAAGGGCCTGTTTATGTCCAGAACAGAAGTCAGAAGCAGACACGGCGATTCCCACTTGGGACATGTGTTCCCTGACGGGCCCGAACCAACAGGTCTGAGATATTGTATAAATTCTGCGTCTTTACGGTTCATACCCAAAGAAAAACTGGAAGCAGAAGGATATGGAAAATATCTGGGAATGTAAAAAGGAATTTGCACACCCCTGCAACACGTTTCAGGGGTGTGCATTTTTGCAAAAGATATCCTGCTATGGCACAGGCTTTGAAACAGGCAGATCTAAAGCATTTATAAAGCCCGGACCTGCCTCCACACACTGAGGGATGATGTTGATACTGGGTGCAGCGCTGGTTGAAAATGGTTCCACCGGATCAAGCATGCCTCTTAAGGACAGGGTCATATTCGGCTCTCCTGAAATGATGATTTTATCCCAAATGGGTGGTTCCGGCGCAATCTTATGACACACTTTATGCACAAAACGAAAAGTTGAAACTTCCCTGCCTTTTTTCAAACAGCGCATGGTAAAAAGGTGCGCGGAAATTGTGCCTGGCATTACCTTGCCCACGGATTTCGGATTCAACTCGATTTTGGCAGTAATGACTTCATGATCTTCCACATATTCATCATATTCAAGCCCCACCTGATCGGCAATTTCCATGGTTGTTGGGCCGTAGTAAGCAGTAATGATATCCTTGAGTGCACTTAAATCAAAGGTTTTAGGATCTTTTCCATAGCCGAACAGCTGTACCCAGGGCGCATTGTTGTAAGCATCATCCTGACCGCCTGTGACGGTAACAGCGTCCACCCGGCCTGCCATTGAAGACAGAACAACCGGTAGATAGGGGCTGTACAGTCCCGGGAAAATTCCCTGCTGCACATAGGAGACCCCATTTTCCAGTGCACATTGTTTTATCATTTCATAGAGTTTGGGTGCGGTTTTATGAACATGGTATATCCCCAGGGTTGTCAGTACATTTTTCTTGGCACTGAGTGCCTGGCAGATCATTTTAGCCCCGCCTGTAAAGCCTGTGGGCCGGTTATCACCTTTATCCCGCATATCCGGGACATACAGAAGCACCACGTCGGCATCAAGTCCAAGGACAGCATCGACATCATTTGAAACAATGACCCCGGTTTTTTGAAAACCAAACACTTCCCCTGCGTCCCTGCCAATCTTCCCGGGGTCAACATCTATGGCACCAACCAGTTTCAGGGATGTTTTCTGCTGAATCATTTTAACCGCATAGCGGCCTACATGCCCAAGACCCCAAATGATTACCCTGTATTTTTTCATCTGTATTGCCTCCATTCTTTGAAATTTTTTTAGTAAGGATCAGAAAATCCTGGGGAAAAGCAGGTGCCTCTCTCTGGCACTTTTTTCCAGTTCTTCCCGGAACCTGGGATGTGCCACTTTAATTAATGCTTCTGCCCGTTCAGGCTCTGATTTTCCATAAAGGTCAGCAATGCCGTATTCTGTTACAATATACCCTGCATAGTTTCTTGGAACCGTCATGCGCGCACCTTTTTGCAGGTATGGAACGATGCGGGAAATTTTTCCGTCAGATGTGGTTGAAGGAACAAGATTTATCGCCCGTCCGCCTTTTGACCAGAAAGCTCCGATGGCAAAATCACATTGTCCGCCTGATCCACTGATCATGACATCACCGATGGACTCGGAAACAATCTGGCCGAGAAGATCAACTTCCACTGAGCCGTTAATGGCTTTGACATTGTCTTCTGCTGCTATTGTCCATATGCTGTTGGTGTAGTAGGTGCCATAAAACTCAATCATCGGATTATTCGTACAGAAGTCATAGGTCTCTTTGTCTCCCATTGAAAAACCGGCAATGATTTTGCCGGTATGGTTTTTCTTGTATTTGCCGGTAACAACACCTTTTTCAACCAGCTTTTCAATTCCGGCCGGAACCATTTCAGTATGAATACCCATGTCGCGCAGACCGGATTCTGCCAGAAGCTTGCTCACTGTCATGGGAACAGCACCAATGCCGATCTGGATGCAGTCCCGGTCTTTGAGCAGGCTGACCACGTTTTTTGCCATGGCTATTTCGATATCTCCTGCCTTGGGTGTGGGCAGCTCTACAAGCGGCTCAGCGATCTCGATAAAAGCGGAAAACTGAGAAACATGAAAATTGGTTTCGCCATAGCACCTTGGCATGTGCGGGTTAATCTGGGCAATGATATGGCCGTTGGTTTTTATTGCGTCATCAAAATTCTGTTTCGACATAAAACTGTCCAGGCCGGTGTTGACATATCCATGTTCGTCCGGCGGCGACACCTGCTGAATCGAAATGACCCTTGCATCAGGAGCGTGACGCAGGCGGTGTTCATTGAACCAGACAATGCCGGCAGAACCATTGCTGGGGTAATAGTTGGCATATTTGCTTCTGGCCATTTCCTGCAGGACCGGGCTGCCAAGAAACCCTGATGAAAGGCGAAAGGTCTTTCTGTATTCAGGTTGAAATATCTTGTAGGGCCGCATGGTCAGACAACTGTAATACTCCACATTTTCAAGCTCATCTTTTCGATCAGCGATCGCATCCATAACAGCCATGGACGGCTGCCCCAAACCCAGCGGAGTATACATGCTGTCACCTGATTTAATCAGTTGTGCCGCCTGCTGCGGGGTCATAGTTTTTTCTTTATAGATATCTTTCCAATTCATATTAACCTCGTGTTCAGTTTTTGTCTTTTTTGGGGTGTCATAAGCAGTTCCTTTTTTTATCTGTGGTGTAATAAAATTGCCATCCTGAATAGCAAATATGATACCAAAGATTTATATTTTCCTTATCCCACTGTTTTTATGGGCTGATTTCATGCTTTTAATGGAAACGAAAACCTTTTGAGTCTCATTTGTGTCGCAGCGTATGCCGGGGGATAACCCGCTGAAATAAAAAAACAATTATGCGTGATGTCATGCTGATACGTCGAATATACTCCGGGCACCCCCTTCTCTGTTGCGCTTTTGGGTAAATTGTGTATCATGCGTGTGTCAATTGTTCGCAAAAGAGACGGATTTGAGAAAGCAAGAATGCTGAAGGAAAATAGATGTCCATGAAAGATTCCGGAGAATTACAGTTTTTTAATGAGATCAGAAACAAAGAGCTTGAGACTTACAAAAACCAGTACCGCAGCACTCTTAAAGAGTGGAAAAAATATATAAAACGTGCCGGGAATATTGATTCTTCAATTGTTCCTTCTGAAGTGTACAATGCCTGGAACCGCTGCCGGGCATTGGGTATAAATCCTTTAAAAATTCCTGAGAAAAAAATTCTCACAGGAACAAGGTTTGCCGCATTGTTGAATCGAAACAGCGAATTCATAGAGGTCAGCCGCCCTTTTTTGAAAAATCTTTATCATTTTCTGAGAGACTCTAATTTTAATGTGGTCCTTTTTGATAAAGAGGGATATTTACTCGAAATTTTAGGCGATCATGATCTGGCTGATGAAATACGCTATATCGGCGGTGTTGTCGGTGCGCTATGGGATGAATCTTCTGCCGGACACAATACCATCGGGGCGATTCTTGAAGAAAAAAAGCCCATCCAGATTGTTGGCAGCCAGCACTATATCAAGGCATATCATTGTGAAACAGGCGCAGGAGCACCGATTTTTTCTCCTGATGGAGAATTGCTTGGGGGAATTTCCTTGTCTGCCCGGAATCCCCGCTTCAGCCCCCATACGCTTGGCATGGCTGTTGCGGCAGCCTATGCTGTGGAAAATGAACTGCTGACCCGAAAAGTTTCTGTCGACCGGCAGCGTGCATATCAATTTCAGAAAAGTGTCATCGGGTCTGTCATGGAGGCCATTCTGGCCATAGATAACAATGGAATCATTTCGTTGATCAATGATCCGGCAAGAAACATTTTTGATCTGCATGATGCTTTTACAGAAGGCCAGGATTTAAAGTCTCTTCTGGCAGGAAAAAATACGCCGGCATTTGAGCTTATTCAAAGAACAGATCGTATCACGGACAAGGAAATGCGTATCTTTTCCCGTAACACCTGGAATGAGTACACGCTCACCATCACCCCCATCCTTTCCGGTGACAATGAACGCCGGGGTAAAATTATCGTTTTTAATGAAATAAAACGCGCCAAATCAATGATGACAACCATGCTGGGTGCCCATGCTGTTTATCGCTTTGAAGATATCTGCGGTAAGGATCCCAGGTTTCTGATTGTCATGGAGCAGGCCAGAACCATGGCTCAAAACGATTCCAATGTGCTGTTGCTTGGAAAAAGCGGGACTGGAAAAGATATTTTTGCCCAGTCAATCCACAATGCCAGCCATCGGAGAACCGGCCCTTATATCGCGATCAATTGCGCTGCCATTCCCAGAGATCTTCTGGCATCCGAACTTTTTGGTCATGAAGAAGGAGCCTTTACCGGTGCGCTGAGAGGCGGACACCAGGGAAAATTCGAACTGGCAGACGGGGGAACCATTTTTTTAGATGAGATTGCCGAGCTTCCCCTGGAATTTCAGGCGGTTCTTCTGAGGGTGATAGAAGATAAGCTGGTTACCCGCATAGGAGGAAAGCGCACCCGGAAAATAAATGTGCGAATCATCACCGCAACCAATAAAAATTTAAAAGAAGAGATTGAAAAAGGTCGTTTCAGAGAAGACCTTTTTTATCGTATCAATGTATTTAATATAAAGATGCTTCCCCTTTGTGAACGGCCGGATGATATTCCTTTGCTTCTCCATTGGTTCATTAAAAAATTTGAAGATAAGCTGGGAAAAAAAATCCGCCATATTGATCAAACCGTCATGGATAAATTTTCACAGTATTCCTGGCCCGGCAATGTCCGGGAACTGCAGAATGTCATCGAGCGGATGATGAATTTTGCCAGTGCAGGTGAACTGACGTATGATTTGATCCCGGAAGAAATATTGAAGGTTGGAATGACTTCATCCAATATAGATGCCCTGAAATCACCTGAAGAGGTGGAAAGGAAAATGATCATTAAAATGATGGAGCTGAAATTTCATAAAACACAGATTGCAAAACAGCTTGATATCTCAAGGGCTACCCTTTATAGAAAAATTCAGAAATACAGACTGTAGGTATGGCTGTACCTGGTCTGACAACCAAAGGCGCCCGGGTCAGTGTCCGGCCCGGGCGCCTTTGGTTGATTTATTATTCCTGAGTTTTCACCACTCTGATGGACAGCTCCTGGAGCTGGGCATGTGAGGGTACAGAAGGCGCTTCTGTGAGCAGACAGGTGGCTTTCTGGGTTTTGGGAAATGCAATGACGTTTCTGATGGAATCTTCCTTGCACAACAGCATCATGAGCCGGTCCAGACCAAAGGCAAGTCCGCCATGGGGGGGAGCACCGGATTCCAGGGCATTTAAAAGAAAGCCGAATTTTTCATTGGCTTCTTTTTTATCAATTCCCAGGCAGTTCAGGATTTTTTCCTGAAGTTCCGAGGAGTGGATACGGATACTGCCGCCACCGATTTCAATACCGTTAAGCACCAGGTCATAGGCCCGGGATTTTACCGCCAGAGGATCGGTGGTCAGTTTATCAAGATCCTCTTCACAGGGGGCAGTGAAAGGATGATGCAGGGCCTGATACCGTTTTTCTGTTTCATCATACTCCATCATGGGGAATCGGGTCACCCAGGTGAAGGCATAGATATTTTCATCAATAAGATTCTGGCGGCGCGCAAGTTCATTTCGCAGCTGGCCCAGGGCTTCGTTTGTAATTTTGACCTGATCGGCCACAAAGAAAATAATATCTCCAGGTTCCATGTCCAGACGCTGTCTGAGGGCATCCTGCTCAGGGTCGGTGAAAAATTTTGCAATGGGGGACTGCCAGGAGGCATCTTCCTTGATCTTGATCCAGGCAAGCCCTTTTGCTTTGTAAATGGCTGCAAAGTCAGTGAGTTCATCAATCTGTTTTCTGGAAAAATCAGCGCATCCTTTGGCGTTGACCGCCTTTACCATGCCGCCGTTTTTGACCACATCAGCAAATACCTTGAATCCGGTGTCTTTTACAAGGTCGGAAACCTCGCACAGCTCCATTCCAAACCGCAGATCCGGCTTGTCCAGACCGAACCGGTCCATGGCTTCATCATAGGTGATCCGGGCAAACGGCAAGTCAAGATCCACATCCAGAACAGCCTTGAAAACTTTTGCCACCATGCCTTCGGCCACGCTCATGATATGATCTTCATTGATAAAGGACATTTCCATATCAATCTGGGTGAATTCCGGCTGGCGGTCTGCCCGCAGATCTTCATCGCGAAAGCATTTGACGATCTGGTAATATTTGTCAAATCCTGAAATCATCAGCAATTGTTTGAACAGTTGCGGGGACTGGGGCAGGGCGTAAAACTCTCCGGGATTTACCCGGGAAGGAACCAGATAATCCCTTGCGCCTTCCGGCGTGCTTTTGGTCAGAAAAGGCGTTTCAATATCGATGAAGCCCAGATCATTAAGATAATTTCGAATGGCCATGGTGGCCGTGTGCCGGGCCAGGATATTGTTCTTGAGCTGAGGACGCCTTAAATCCAGGTACCGGTATTGCAGCCGGACGGATTCAGAGGCTTCTACCCGGTCTTCAATCTGAAAAACCGGTGTTTTGGCTTTTGAGAAAATACACAGGTCGCTGACCATGACTTCAATGGCTCCGGTGTCCATCCTGGAATTGACCATGTCTTCGGGTCTGGCTATCACTGTCCCGCTTACGGCAATGACATATTCGCTCCTGATTTCCTGGGCTTTTTCATGGGTGGGCTTTGAATGCTCAGGATTGAATACCACCTGAGTGATGCCCTCTCTGTCCCGCAAATCAATAAAAATGACGCCGCCATGATCCCTGCGGTGCTGTACCCAGCCCATCAGGGTTACCTGAGTGCCAATGTCTATAGCCCTCAACTGGCAGCAATGATGTGTTCTGTTCATGTCTCTTTGTAAATCAGTCACGTGGTATTCCTTGTAAATTATTTTTTAATATCGTTATTTTTTAATATCCGGGTCAGTTCGGAAATAAGGGTTTGGGTCGGCACTGTTACCTGTTCTTTTGTATTCATATTCCTTAAAATGACAGCATCCTGTGCCAGCTCGGTTTCTCCTGCGATCAGCACATACTGCGCATTCAGTTTGTCAGCCCGTTTCATCAGGGCTTTCATGCTTTTGCTTCCGAAATCCATTTCCGTGCAGATGCCTTTTTGATTGAGCTCACAGGACCAGTGATAGCATTTTTCCATGGCATCATCACCCATGGCAACAATGAACAGGTCGAGTGGGAGTTCTTCTGGAAGATTTCCCATTTGCTCCATGACTTCCACCAGCCGGTCAAACCCAATGGCAAAGCCGATACCCGGGGTTGCAGGGCCGCCGATTTCCTTTACCAGTCCGTCATATCGACCGCCTCCGGCAACCGCACTCTGAGCCCCAAGGGCTGTGGTCTGAATTTCCCATGCAGTCCGGGTATAATAATCCAGACCGCGGACAAGGGATCGGTCTTCAATAAAGGCCACACCCTGTTTTTTAAGATTGGTTTTAACTGTATTGAAATGATCTTCGCAGTCTTTGCACAGATGATCCAGTGTGGCCGGGGCATTTTCAAGCGCAGCCTTACAGGACGGTGTTTTACAGTCCAGAATCCGCAAGGGATTTTTGTCCACCCGTCTTAAACAGTTTTCGCATAACTGATCTTTTTTTGAACTTATAAAATTCAAAAGCGCGGTTTGAAACGCAGGCCGGCATTCCTGGCAGCCAAGGGAGTTAATATGAGCGGATAAATCAGTAAGTCCCAGGCGTAAAAACAGTTCGTTGAGCATGAAAATCAACTGGCTGTCCATGTAAGCTGAGGCGATACCGAACACTTCCACATCTATCTGGTAAAATTGCCGGTATCTTCCCTTCTGGGGCCGTTCCCGCCGGAACATGGGGCCGATGGTGAAAAATCTGCGCACAGGATCACTGGCATACATCTTGTGCTGGACATAGGATCGGACAATGGATGCGGTTCCCTCAGGCCGAAGGGTCAGCAGATCTCCTTTTCTGTCGGCAAAGGTGTACATTTCTTTTTCCACGATATCCGTGGCTTCGCCGATACTTCTGGCAAACAGCTGTGTCTTCTCGATTACCGGAATCCGGATTTCCTTAAATCCGAATGCGGTAAATAACTGCACAGCTTCTTTTTCTATTTTTTGCCAGAGCGCAATGCTTTCCGGCAGTATATCTCTAAACCCTCGTATGGTTTGCATTCTTTTTTCTTTATGCTTAATATGTGTTTTAAAATTTAAATCAACCGCTATTTATAGATTAAAATCAGATTCTTAGTCAACCGGTAAATCAGGTTTTTAAAAAATAGTAAAAACTTACCTGTATTCTTAAAACGATTGTGATATAATAAATTTTTCAAAATTCCGGATAAGATCCGCACATTAAAAAGAAGGAAATATACAGTCGGTATGACGGATTCTGCAAACATATTGCCACAGGTCTTTCAGTCTCCTTTACCCGGAGAATCCCGGGTGATGTATTGCGGAGACTGCGCTGTTTTTCTTTTAACACTGTCTTTTCCAGCCAAGGGAAGCGCCTGGGTCCGGACAAATCTGGGAACTGCAAAAATCACCCGCAGAGAAATTATTGACCGGATAGAGAAAAATGAGATCAAACTGGATGCAGCCTGGTTTGATATCCAGATGAGGCAAATCAGCGACACCACGTTTAAAATTGTGCTGCCCCTTCACGAGACTGGATTTTTTCAGGCCAAATGTTTTTTCCTTCCCAAACGGGCTTCAAGTCCGATCTGGCCAACCGGCGAAAATTTTATTTTGAATGTGGAGCCTGCCGGAACCTGCTGCGCCAATATTATCTATAATGCGTTTGTCCGGCAGTTCGGTCCTTCCAAAACAGATTCGCATCATGAACCGGGCGGGGATCAACACACCGCATTGATGATAGAAACGCTTGACAAACAAGGATATACCGTGATTCCGGAATCCGGAAAATTCCGGGATCTGCAAAAAGAAGTGGAATTTATTTTTTCCCGTCTGGGCTGCCGGGTGCTGCATCTTCTGCCAATTCATCCAACGCCCACGACCTATGCCCGTATGGGGCGATTCGGCAGTCCCTATGCAGCATTGAATTTTACAGAAGTTGATCCGGCGCTGGCCCGGTTTGATCCGTCTGCAACGCCTCTGGAACAGTTCATGGAGCTTGTGGATACGGTGCACAGATTTAATGGCTATCTGATCATGGATATTGCCATCAATCATACAGGGTGGGCTGCTGCCATTCATGAAAGTCATCCGGAATGGCTGGTCAGAGGAAACGATGGAAAAATTACAGCGCCGGGCGCCTGGGGCGTTATCTGGGCGGATTTGACCAAGCTGGATTATTCCAATATTGAGCTGTGGAAATACATGGCAGAGGTGTTTTTGCTCTGGTGCCACCGGGGGGTGGATGGATTCAGATGCGATGCAGGGTATATGGTTCCGGTGGAAGCCTGGGAATATATCGTGGCAAAAATACGGGAGAAATATCCGGACACCCTGTTTTTTCTGGAAGGATTGGGCGGGAAGCTTGAAGTCACAAAAGACATTCTGACCCGGGCCAATTTTAACTGGGCATATTCGGAGCTTTTTCAAAATTATACCAGAGAGCAGATTTCTGATTATATGCCCTTTGTGTTTGATCTGTCCGAGTGTTGCGGGCATCTGGTTCATTTTGCTGAAACCCATGACAATCAGCGTCTGGCATCTGTTTCTTACGTGTACGCAAAGATGAGAACCTCTCTTTGCGCGCTGTTCAGTGTCTGCGGCGGATTTGGTTTTGCCAACGGAGTGGAATGGTTTGCCACCCAGAAAATCAATGTCCATGAATCTTCGGGGCTGAACTGGGGCAACCAGATCAATCAGGTGGATCATATTTCCAGACTGAACCTGATTTTAAAAACCCACCCTGCTTTTTTTTCAGGAACGAAATTATCATTGATACAGCAGAATACATCCCAGTGTCTTGTTTTATTCAGACAGAATACAGAATTTGATAAACGACTGCTGGTTCTGCTGAATCTGGATTGTGACAAAAGCTGTGCTGCGGCGTGGAAAATTGAAGACGCGGGCCTGAAAACCAGTGTTTTTTATGACCTGCTGACAAAAGAAAAAATTCACATATCGCAAAGTGAAAATTTATGCAGCCTGGTGCTGGAACCGGGTCAGGCCCTTGCCCTGACCCCTGATGCCCGGGATATCGACCATCTTGAACACAATGCCCGATTGGAAAGTCAGGTTCCGGAACAGGTGATGAACCAGAAATGGAAAGCCGGGGTTTTATCGGTGTATAATGAGATATGCGGGTTTAAGGATCTGGGCGATGCGGATATTTCAAAACAGGCATTGCGGTTTGCAGATGATCCGGTTGAATTTATCCGGTCTTTAAATCGGGTGTCCAATGAAAGCCGGGTGATTGTTTTTGATGTTGATAAGGATCTTAAACGTCAGGTCATGGTTCCGCCTGGATTTTTTCTTTTGATTCGCTGTCCAAAAGGCTTTCGCGCAGAACTGATGGAAGAGTCTGCAGCACAAAAAGAATCTTTCGGATATGAAGAGGGGATGTTACAGGCAGATGGAAGCCGCTTTTTTGCTGTTTTTCTACCGCTGAAAACAAAAAAACTTCATAAAAAATTAAGTCTGCATCTCAGGATTTTTGAACCGGATCGCCCCCGAATAGAAAAAGCGTCTGTGCTTTATCTGGCGCCATTTGAAACACTTGCCATGCGCTCGGCCTTTACCCGAAAAGAAATTGCGGATAATCCGTTTTTAAAGCTTTTGGGGACAACCAGAAAAGGCGGGATGATGCGCGCTGCTGCGTTCTGGGGAAATGTTTACAGCCGGTACGACGGTCTTCTGGGCGCAAATATTGATCCGCTGATCCCGGAAAACCGCTGGATGGTTCTGTCCCGTTACAGAATCTGGGCGGTTTATCAGGGCCATTCCAGAGAATTGTCCCTGGATTGTCTTGAAGCATTCTGGTTTTCATATGACGGCGGCGGAAAATGGCGGTTTCATGTTCCCACATCAGAAGGAAATTATTATGCACTGGAGCTGTTTTTGTCCATTGATCCGGATTCAAACCACACCGGTCTGGTGATCAGGAGAATAAAATCTGCATCATCAAACGATCATCTGCTCAACGATGATAAGCCGGTTACCCTGATTATCCGGCCGGATATTGAGGACAGAAGCTTTCATGATACCGTAAAAGCGTTTCAGGGCCCGGAACACTCCTGGCCAGCTGCGGTTGAGTCCTATGATGCCGGTTTTTTCTTTTCACTTTCCCGGGGAAAAACTTTGTGTTTGAACCTGTCAAAGGGACAGTTCACGAATGCGCCGGAATGGCGGTATATGGTGCATCGTGCCCAGGAAGCCCAGCGGGGCCTTGATGCAGATTCTGATCTTTTCAGCCCGGGATATTTTTCACTGTCCTGTAAAGGCGGACAGACCCTGTATCTGGATGCAGCGGTGATTGAAAACAGCCAGCGGGGCAGCAGAATAAAATTTGCAAGGCCGTCTTTATCGTTTAAACCGGGAATATCTTTATCCGAAGCCGTGTTAAAGGGGCTGGATGCGTTCATTGTGGACAGGGAAACAGATAAAAGTGTGATAGCAGGCTATCCCTGGTTTCTGGACTGGGGACGGGACAGTCTGATTTTCTGCAGAAGCCTGATCCAGCTGGGCAGATTTTCAGATGCCAGGGGAATCTTAAGGCTTTTCGGCCGGTTTGAAAACAGTGGCACACTGCCGAATATGATCTGCGGCAACGATGCCCGGAATATTGAAACATCAGATGCGCCCCTGTGGTTTTTTGCCTGCTGCAAGGATCTGGTGGACAAGGAAAACAGTCTGGATTTTCTGGAAGAAGATCTGGGGGGAAGATCGTTGAACCAGGTGCTTTTATCCATTGCCCATTCCCTGATACAGGGGACAAAAACCGGTGTAAAGGCAGACCCTGAAACGTTTTTGCTTTACAGTCCCGCGCATTTTACCTGGATGGACACCAATTTTCCGGCAGGAAGTCCCCGTCAGGGGTATCCGGTTGAGATTCAGGCCTTGTGGTATAATGCGCTGATGTTTCTGGCATCCATAGACCGCTCTGGTGGATGGGAGAAAAAAGCCAAAATGGTAAAAAATGCAATTGTGGATTTTTTCTGGCAGCCGTCCGCAGGTTTTTTTTCAGACTGTCTTCATGCAGACGGGCCTGTGGGAGCAAAGCATGCGGTGGCGGATGATGCGTTAAGGCCCAATCAATTATTGCTGATAACACTGGGCGTGATTGACCAGCAGCAGATGGCCCAGGCCTGTGTTGAGACCTGCATGGAGCTTCTGGTGCCCGGAGCCATTCGCAGTCTTGCAGACAGGAAACTTGAATATCCGGTGTATATTTATTATAATCATCATCTGTTAAACAATCCCCATGCGCCCTATTCCGGAAAATATGAGGGCGATGAAGATACCAGAAGAAAACCTGCTTATCACAACGGCACAGCATGGACCTGGCAGTTTCCTGTTTTTTGTGAAGCCTGGGCCACTGTTTTTGGAAAAAACAGTTATTCTACCTGTCTGGCATGGCTGGGAAGTGTTATAGGATTGATGAGAACCGGTGCTGCTGGATATCTCCCTGAAATTCTGGATGGGGATTTTCCGCATACACCAAGGGGATGTGATGCACAGGCCTGGGGCAACAGTGAAGTTGCCAGGGTAGTGCATAAATTAACCCACTGATATTATTATTTTGATATTATTATCTGGAGATCAAAAAAAAATGGAAACAATGCAGATTTATAAGGTTTATCCGGCCATTCCCGAACCACTGACTTTTCTGGAATATCTGTCCAGAAATCTATGGTGGTGCTGGAGCCAGGAAGCCATTGAGCTTTTTTACAGGATGAATCCTGCACAATGGGAAAAACTGGGGAAAAATCCAGTGGCGTTTTTATCCCATATTTCCCAGAGGCGATTTGAGGCATTATCCCGTGATGAAAGTTTTATCGGTCATCTGAACCGGGTAAAAGCCAGGTTTGAGAAAATGTTTTCAGATGCAACACAGATTCCCGAATTTGATATGGACCCAAAAGAAACGATTGCCTACCTGTCCATGGAATTTGGTCTTCATGAATCATTACCGTTTTTTGCAGGCGGGCTTGGCGTGCTGGCAGGAGATCACCTGAAAGCATCTTCTACCCTGGGAATTCCATTAATTGGCATTGGACTGCTTTTCCGGGAAGGGTATTTTCGTCAGTATCTGGACCATAACGGCTGGCAGCTGGAAAGATATCCGATTATTGATGTGTTTGATCTGCCTGTCCAAAAGGTGACAGATAGTAACGGAAGAGATCTTATTATTGAAATACCCGGTCCTACAGAGATGATGCGGGCCTGTGTCTGGCAGATCCGGGTGGGCAAGATCCGCCTGCTGATGCTGGATACGGACTTGCCTGAAAATTCGGCTGAAGTACGGGATATTACCTCCCGGCTGTATGCCAGTCATGGTAAAACCCGGGTGGCCCAGGAAGCGCTTCTGGGTATCGGCGGTCTCAAGGTTCTGAGTGCCATGGAAATTTTTCCCAGTGTCTGCCATATGAATGAAGGTCATTGTACCTTTGCCGGCCTTGAGCGGGTATCCCTGATGATGGACCGGTACAACCTGGATGTTGAAAGTGCACTTCAGATTTGTCAGCGAAGCAGTGTTTTTACCACACATACGCCGGTTTCAGCAGGCCATGATGAATTTGAAGATCATCTGGTTACGCCTTATCTCAAGCCCTATATTGAAAAGTTCGGTGTTTCTGCACAGACTTTACTGTCCTGGGGAAAAGCGCCGAATGCCTCAATTACAGATAAATTTTCCATGTTTATTTTTGGGACCAAATTTGCCGGTTTTATCAATGGCGTCAGCCGGCTTCACGGCCAGGTCGCCCGGCGCATGTGGCAGGCATTATGGCCCAAGCGCCATGTGGAGGAGATTCCCATATCCCATGTGACCAATGGCATTCATATCAGCTCCTATTTGTCCCGGCAGAAAAGCGCCCTGTTTGAACGGTATCTGGCATCGGACTGGGCTGTACGGCAGTCTGACCTGAGGCTGGTTGGCCGGATTGATAATATAGAAAATTCAGATTTATGGCATTCTCATGAGCTGGATCGTTCCAATCTTATCCGGAAAAGCCGTCAATTATTGCTGACCCAGTATGAACGACGCAATGCGCCCAGAAATGTTCTTGAGGAAGTAGTGGATTCACTGGATCATCATTGTCTGACCATCTGTTTTGCCAGAAGATTTGCCACGTATAAGCGGGCCGGATTACTGTTAAGAGATATTCCTCGACTCACCCGCCTGATTACAGATCCGGACCGGCCGATTCAATTTATTTTTGCAGGAAAAGCCCATCCGAATGATAATGACGGAAAAGCCATTATTCAGCAGATTGTGCAGTTTTCAAGGCGGCACGAGGTACGGCACCGGGTGGCCTTTCTTGAGGATTATGACATTAATATTGCACGGTATATGGTTCAAGGATGCGATGTGTGGCTGAACACCCCCCGAAGACCCTATGAAGCCTGTGGAACAAGCGGCATGAAAGCGGCTGCAAATGGCGGTCTGAACCTGTCCATCCTGGATGGCTGGTGGTGTGAGGGATTCAGAGAAGACCGAGGGTGGGCCATTGGAAGCGGGGAGGATTATGATGACCCTGAATATCAGGACTCGGTGGAAAGTCAGGCCTTGTTCAATATCCTTGAAAATGATGTGATTCCGGCTTTTTATGATCGCAAAAGAGGCAATCCCCCGGCCAAATGGATCAAAATGATGAAAGCCTCCATGAAAATGGCCATGACAGATTTTTCAAGTGATCATATGGTCAGGGAATATTCAAACCGGTATTATCTTCCGGCACTCATAAACCTGAGGACGCTGACGCAGAATTCTTCGGAAAAAGCCCGGGAACTTGCGTTAACCCAATCCCGGCTGAAAGAGCTGTGGAGATATATCTGGCTGTCTGCACCCCGGATTCATGAAGCCTCGGATTTTAAGGTGGGAGACACCTTTCGATTAACCCTGGAAGTTTTTCTGGGTGATCTGACACCCGAAGAAGTCGAGGTTCAGATTTACCATGGAAAACTCAGGGGAGCGGGTCATCTTGAGGGCAGCCGGCCTGAAACCATGCAGCTGGAAAAACAGCTTGAACCGGGCAAGTATTTATATGTTTCAACGCTTGTCTGTTCAGATTCCGGACGGTTTGGCTATACAGCAAGGGTAATTCCCAGCGGCGATGAAATCCTGCGGCATACGCCCCTGCTGGTAACCTGGGCACAGGACAAAAAATAACAGGAAGATAATATGGCACAAAAACCCAGAATCTTGATTGTTACCCCGGAGGTAACCTATCTGCCCGAAGATATGAGTGACGGGCGAAATTACTCGGCAAAGGCTGGCGGGCTTGCAGATGTGTCTGCGGCATTGATCAGTGCATTGTTTGATCTCGGATGTGATGTTCATGTGGCGTTGCCGGATTATCGTTCCATATATCATGGATACACAACCAAAACCCATAACCAGGAGCTTAAAAAAATCCGAAAGCGCCTGGATGAGGAACGGATTCACCTGGCTGCAGACCGGTCGTTTTATTATCTGGATAATATTTATTCAGGATATTCCGATAAGGACCTGAAAGTCTCTCTGGCATTTCAGCGGGAGGTGATCAACAATATTATTCCGAGAGTGGAACCGGATATCATTCACTGCAATGACTGGATGACCGGCCTGATTCCGGCCATGGCAAGGCAGCTTGAAATTCCCTGTCTTTTCACCATTCACAATATTCATACCATGACATCCACCATGGCGGAAATCGAGGACAGGGGAATTGATGCAGCTTCTTTCTGGAAATATCTGTTTTTTAAAAATGTTCCGTATAATTATGAGGAAAGCCGGGACTGGAACCGGGTGGATTTTTTAACCAGCGGCGTGTTTGCCGCCCATTATGTGAATACTGTGAGCCCGACTTTTTTAAAAGAGATTGTTGAGGACCGGCACCCCTTTGTGGAAAATTGTCTGAAAACAGAATTGTCCAATAAATATTATTCTGAATGCGCCACAGGTATTTTAAATGCGCCGGAACCGGATTATAATCCAGCCGTGGATCTGATGATTGATAAAAATTACGGTCCAAAAAATCATGCAGGAAAAAAGCGGCTGAATAAAGCATACCTGCAGAAGATTCTTGATCTGGAAAAAAATGACAGCGCGCCGCTGTTTTTCTGGCCGTCACGGCTGGATCCGGTTCAAAAAGGATGCCAGCTTCTGGCTCAGATCATGTACGATATTGTGTCTGACTACTGGGAGGATGGACTTCAGATTGTATCGGTGGCCAGTGGTTCCTATCAGAAACATTTTCATGATATTGTGCGGTTTCATGGTCTGGGAAAGCGGATTGCCGTATGTGGTTTTAATGAAGCGCTGTCTCATCAGGCATTTGCAGCCAGTGATTTTCTGTTTATGCCCTCTTCGTTTGAACCCTGCGGGCTTCCGCAGATGATCGGACCTATTTACGGCACTCTTCCCATTGTGTTTGATACCGGCGGACTGCACGATACCGTAAAACCGCTGAACCTGGAGACGAATACCGGGAATGGCTTTTTGTTCAATGTTCATGATGCCCAGGGCTTAAGATGGGCGGTTGACCGGGCCATGGATTTTTATCGCCAGGATCAGGACATCCGCAAAAAACAGATCAGCCGGATCATGATTGAAAGTGTACTTGAGTTTAATCACAGCCGATGCGCTCAAAGTTATATTGAACTGTATGAAAAAATGCTCCAAAGGCCCTTCCTTGTCTGATTCAACCTTTTATAATGATCCGTACCTGCTTTCCTTTGCCGGAGTGATCCGTTCACGGATTGATGCGGCACATCATCTGAAACAGCAGATAGAAGAATACAAGCCGGGCGGATTGTATTCTTTTGCGGATTACCATGATATTTTCGGGCTTCATTTTGACGGACATCACTGGGTGATGTGCGAATGGGCGCCCAATGCGTCAAAAATTTTTGTTCTGTGTGACAAAAACGGCTGGCAGAAACACGATGCGTATCGCCTTGAGAAAAAAGAAAACGGGGTATTTGAAACCGTTTTTCCCGGGCAGATATTTTCCCATGGCGATCTGTTCCGCCTGAAAGTCGTCTGGGACGGCGGAGAAGGGGATCGTATTCCCACGGCTGCAACACGGGTGGTTCAGGATACTGAAACCCTGATGTTCAACGCCCAGGTCTGGCATCCGGAACAGCCGTATCTGTGGAAAATACCAGAACCTGAGTTTTCGGATGAATCTCTTTTGATTTATGAAGCCCATGTCGGCATGGCTCTGGAAGAAATGCGGGTGGGCACCTATGTGGAATTTGAACGCCATATCCTGCCAAAGATTAAGCATGCCGGGTATAATGCCATCCAGTTGATGGCGGTTCAGGAACACCCCTACTACGGGTCGTTCGGGTATCATGTGTCCAGTTTTTTTGCCCCGTCTTCACGGTTTGGAACACCTGAAGAATTAAAAAGCCTGATTGACACTGCCCATGAAATGGGAATCCGGGTGTTGATGGATATTATTCACTCCCATTGTGTCCGGAACGAAGTGGAAGGACTGTCAAGGTTTGACGGCACCCTGTATCAGTTTTTCCACGATGGACCGAGAGGAACGCATCGGTTGTGGGATTCAAGATGTTTTGATTATTCCAAACTTCATGTGATCAAATTTTTATTGTCCAATTTAAAATACTGGATGGAAGAATTCAAAATCGATGGTTTCCGGTTTGACGGGATTACCTCCATGTTGTTTGAAGATCATGGTCTTGGAAGGGCGTTTACCTGTTATAATGATTATTTCGGGCCGGACGTGGATGTATCTGCCCTTGCCTATTTAACCCTGGCCAATGATCTGGCCCACAACATGAATGCGCAGCTTATTACCATTGCTGAAGATGTCAGCGGGTATCCAGGACTTGCTGCCCCGATTTCCCAGGGCGGTATCGGGTTTGATTTCCGGTTTGCCATGGGAATTGCTGATTTCTGGATAAAGCTGCTCAAGGAAGTCAAAGATGAAGACTGGCCCATGGGAAAACTCTGGTATGAACTGACCACCCGGCGGGAAGAAGAAAAGACCATCAGCTATGCCGAATGCCATGATCAGGCGCTGGTGGGGGATAAAACCCTGATGATGCACCTGATGGGATCGCATATTTATACGGCCATGAACAGACACAGCGATCGGTTTGAAACTTTTCGGGGTGTTGCCTTGCACAAGATGATCCGTCTGATTACGATCAGCACGGCCAATGCAGGGTATCTGAATTTTATCGGCAATGAATTCGGTCATCCGGAATGGGTGGATTTTCCCTCCAAACAGAACGGGTTTTCATATCAGTATGCCCGCAGACAGTGGTCATTGAAATATAATCCTGATTTGTATTATTACTGCCTGTTTGAATTTGACCGGCACATGATTCACCTTGTCAAGGATCAGGATTTATTTTCAGTACCTTTCTGCAGGCTGCTTCACCTTCATGACGATGACAAGGTGATTGCTTTTGAAAGGAACCAGCTCATTTTTGTGTTTAATTTTCATCCCACCTGTTCTTATTCTGATTATATGTTTGATGTGCCGCCGGGAAAATACCAGATGATTCTGGACACAGATGAGAAACGGTTCGGCGGTCATGAACGGCTGCAGGCCAGCCAGATTCATTATACCCTTCATGACCCGCTGCTGTATGGTCAGGATAACCGGCTCAGCCTGTATCTTCCTGCCCGGACGGCAATCGTTCTGGCACTTGGGACAGATCCTGCCTAAAGGAACATGCCGTTGGATGCGTTATCCGTCTGGGACTGAATATTCCATATTTCACTGGCGTATTCCTTGATAGACCTGTCACTGGAGAACATTCCGGTTCGTGTCGTATTCATCAGCGCTTTTGTGGCCCATTCCTGTCCTTTTTGAAAATCTTTCCCAATGCGGGCCTGGGCGTTTAAATACGAATCAAAATCTGCAAAATGAAGATAATAATCCCCATGGTTCATCAACAGATTATAAATGGGCCTGAAAAGACCGGGCTCGTTTTTGCAGAACTGCTGTGATCCAATGGCGTGCATAACCCGTTTGAGCCGTTCATCCTGATCATAAATCGCCCTTGGATTATATTCCCCTCTGACGCGTTCCACCTGGTCCACCGTGAGTCCGAAAATATAGATATTTTCATCTCCCACCTGTTCGCTGATTTCAATATTGGCTCCATCAAGCGTACCCACGGTAACGGCCCCGTTCATGGCAAATTTCATATTCCCGGTTCCTGAAGCTTCCATACCAGCGGTGGATATCTGTTCACTGACATCTGCGGCAGGGATGATTTTTTCTGCAAGGGACACTCTGTAATCGGGCAGAAACACCACTTTTATCATCTGGTTGACATCAGGGTCCTGGTTGATCTCTTTGGCAACCGAATGGATCAGTTTGATGATCAGTTTGGCGGTATGATATCCAGGGGCGGCTTTTCCTGCAAAGATAAAGGTTCTGGGATGTCCGATATCCAGTTTGTCCTCTTTTACGGCCAGATACAGGTGGATAATATGCAGAACATTGAGCAGTTGCCGTTTGTATTCATGAATCCGTTTGGCATGGATATCAAAAATGGATGTCGGATCTACGGTTATAAACACTTTTTCTTTGATAATATCTGCAAGAACTTTTTTGTTCTCCTGTTTGATTTTCATGAAGCCTTCCAGAAATCCCGGATCAGACACAAATGCTTCCAGCTCCCATATTCTTTCCAGATCCTTGATCCAGCGAATACCAATGGCATCGCAGATAAACCGGGTCAAGCCCGGGTTACAGTTCACCAGCCAGCGCCGGGGGGTTACGCCGTTGGTCTTGTTGTTAAATTTTTCCGGCCAGAGGTTATAAAATTCAGGAACCAGTCTGGTTTTGACCAGTTCCGAGTGAACCCTTGCAACTCCGTTGACGGAATGGCTGCCGATAATCGCAAGGTTGGCCATCCGCACATGTTTGTTTTCGCCTTCCTGGATAATGGACATTTTGGAAATCATCTGGGCGGCGTTTTCCTTGTATTTTGCTTCCAGAGAAGAGATAAATCGCTGGTTGATTTCATAGATAATCTGCAGATGGCGCGGAATGACCTTTTCAACAATGGAAACAGGCCAGGTTTCCAGCGCTTCGGGCAGGAGGGTATGGTTGGTGTAGCCCAGGGTTTTAACCGTGATATTCCAGGCTTTTTCCCATTCAAGAGAATTTTCATCCACGAGGATTCGCATCAGCTCCGCCACGGTCAATGCGGGATGAGTGTCATTGAGCTGGATGGCGACTTTTTTATGAAACTGGTCAAACGTCTTATTTGTTTTCTGGTAGGTTCTGATGATATCTCTGACAGAACAGGCCACCAGAAAATATTCCTGGACCAGCCGCAGTTCTTTTCCCGCTTCTTTTGTATCTGAAGGATATAAAATTTTTGTTATGGTTTCGGATTGGATTTTACGCGCAACAGCTTTGAAATAATCCCCGTCATTGAAAATCTGGATATCAAAATCTTCTGATGCCCAGGCGGAAAAAAGCCGGAGCCGGTTCACGGTCTGTCCCCCGTATCCGGCCACAAGGATATCATGGTGTTTTCCGATGAGCAGTTTCCAGTTCACCCACATGGGGTTGTATTGTCCATCCATGTCCTTGCTGTCTTCAATTTTGCCATAGATAGGGATCATATACTGGTTCCCGGATCTGCGGATCAGCCAGGGGGAGGACTGATTGGGCCAGTAGTCCGGTTTTTCCTTCTGGTAGCCGTTAACAATGATCTGCTTAAACAGGCCATAATCATAATTAATGCCATATCCAAACCCTGGCATATCCAGCGTTGCCAGAGAATCCAGATAGCAGGCAGCCAGTCTGCCAAGCCCTCCGTTTCCCAGCGCCGGGTCCCGTTCTTCATCCACCAGATCTTTCAGATCATAGCCCATTTTTTTTAAAAACCGGGAGCAGGCGTCATAAATCCCAAGATTCAGAAGGTTATTGGAAAGCAGTCTGCCGATTAAAAACTCCATGGACACGTAGTACAGCCGTTTGGTATTGTTTTTCCTGTACCGGTCATTGGTCTCAAAGCTGATATCCACCAGGTATTTTTTCACAGCAGCAGATATTGCATTGAGCAGATCAAACCGGGAAGCATCTTGAATTTTTTTGCCTAAAACATATTTGATATGATCATGAAAGGAATCTTCAAAGCTGGTAAAATCAAAATAGGACATGAGGACCTCATTTTTATAATTTGGGTGATGGTGCTGATATCTTTTACGGATCTGATCTTTGCTAATATAACGGAAAAATACTGAAAAGACAAACAGTAGATTCATTTGGAGATATTTGATGACCTATGGCAGGGGCAAGGCAGCTCTTTGTCCACCGCACTCCTGCCCAGCCAAATTCCTATATATTTTGATATAAAACGTTGAATAGAAAAGCAAAGGATTATACAAGGATCATTGACTTTTAAGATTCAAAAAAAGCCTATATGCTGTGATTTGAAAGATTTTAAATAAAGAGTGGACTGACAGGAAAAGTCTGGGGTCTGTTTTTGAATTTTTGGAAAGCTCGAATTATAGTCAGAGTACCAGAAGTCTGATGTCAATTTTTTATATAGACTTTGATCTGGAAGAATGTCTATTGATGCTGGTTTTAATTCATATGGTTGAATAAAAACATCAAAGCTAAAAAAGTGTCAAATACCAGATATGGTGTTGCTGGAAATTTATCTGGACTGAGTCTTTCTAAACCAGTCCGAGCTTTTTAAATATTTCCAACCTTTTTTCAGACACCTGGATGAAAGCTCAAGAACCGGATGATTATATTTTAAAAATTCCAATCCCCAAGAGAAATCTCCTGGGGATTTTTAATGTTTTTTTTACCAGCCTGATGCTCTGTTAACCAGAGTGCCTCTTCAGCCTTTTACCCTCTTGATGGTCCCATTGCTTAGCATTTGTTGAAACTGAGATAGCAATGCCTTTTCTTCCTTGTCAACATGACCATCTTCGTTGGCACAGTCCATGATTTTATTATACTCGTCAGGTGTTACTTCCAGGTCTCGAATAGCGTCATCGATAAGTTCTTTAAGGCTTGACGCTGACTTGCTTGGTTTTTTCATAAGTACGGCCTCCTTGATAAATGTTAATCGACATTCATTTCATAGATCGGAGTCAATCTTATACCGTTTATTTTTGAAGATACAAGGGGATTTTTGAATAATCTTTATAAAAACAAAATTCAATCAGGAAGTATCTGTTAAAATCAACATAATTTGAAGATTGAGCTCCCGTTTTTTTTACATCTTTTTGTATTTCAGGTCAAAAGCCTGTTTGTCCTGCCGTGGAATTTTATACGTGTGTTTGATGTGAAATCCGTGGAATGAAAACAGCAGTTTTGTGATAGTCAAATAAGATTGTGTTGTGCGAGCTGATAGTTTTTGATTCCGGATGAATTCAGTGAGGGTGATTCATTTTCTGATCTTTCTACGAACACCTAAAAGACCAAGCAAACCAGAACCCAATAGCCAGGCTGTGGTGGGAATCGGAACGGGGTTTCTGGCTGTCAGAACTGCTGTATGGCTTGTTCCATCGGTACTGACGATGTTCTGGAAGTCCACGGTCCAGAGCCAGCTCCCCGGTCCTCTGATAGAATCAAAATCCCCCATTATCCCGTCGCTTGCCGTCATAAAGCTGTAGGATGAACCGTTTTCCGGTATGTAGTCATCGTAAAGGACAACCTGCAGAATGCCGGCCAGACTCGCCGTTCCTGTGATGTTCAGGATATCATAGGAGGTGCTGCCAAGCTCGATTTCCAGTATTGCATCCTTTGCCTGGGAATAACTGCCGTTGATCGACATCGTACCCGGAGAATTACCTGGTGAAAGTGTTGCCGTGCTCGCAAGCGTTACGTCGCCGTTGATCGTGCCGTTTCCGCTCAGGGTGCCGCCTTGGATATCGACCAGAGCCTGAGTGAAGGTGCCGTTATTGATGGTCTGCCCGGCGGTCTGTGTATAGGTACCCATACCGGTGGTGACACTGCTCTCAAGTAATTTCAGCATACCGCTGTTGTCCAGATAGCCCGAGTTGTTCAGGGTGGCTCCCGAATTGTTGACCAGAGTGCCGGCATTTTTCAGGGTGCGGGAATTGCTCAGCATTCCGTAATTGTTCAGTGTTCCGGAGTTGTCTGTGGATTGGCCGTACCAATCCGAGTACCAGTGATTCATCGTGCCGTAATTGTTAAGCACAGCGTCTGTGCCATTGGTCACACCAAAGGCGCCGCTCAGGGTAGCGCCGGCGTTATTGCTCAGCATCCCGTAATTGAACAGTGCACCGTCTTGTTGAGTGGCGCCTGCGTGGTTGTGCGATGTGCCATAGTTGTGCAGGAGAGTCATCCTGCCGGAGTTGTGTAACGTGCCGTAGTTATACAGGCCGCCTCCCAGCTTTGCACCGGCGTGGTTGGTCAGCGTGGCTCCAGAGAGGTTGTTCAGCATGTAGCTGGCTTCCAGGGTGCCATAGTTTCTGATAGTACCGTAGTTGTCAAGGATGTGGTTGGTGGTCATCGTGCCGTAATTGTCAATAGTGGCGCCGGAGTAGTTATATATCCTTCCCCAATCGCCGACATAATTGGATGTGGTGCTGGTCATTGTGCCGTGGTTGGTCAGCGTATTGTAATTTTTCAGTGTTCCATTGTTGCTGGTCAGCGTTCCCGTGCCAGTCAGTGTCAAAAGTCCTCTGTTGGTCAGTAAAGCCTGCACGAAACTGTTGCTGCTGTAGGGCGTGCCCGTGATATTCAGCGAGCCGGAGTTGGTGAGCGTGCCGGTGTTGGTCAGATTTACCGGTCCCACAACGTACTGACTGACCCACATGCCTGCGATATTTAGTGCACCGGAATTGTTGAAATTGCCCGAGTTTTCCAGAGAGGTTTTCGTGGCGATTTTAATCGTGCCCGAATTGGTCAATGTGCCGGAGTTGACGAGCTTGCGGGCAGGAGATTGCGAGATAGCATAATATTGGTCGAAGGTCCCGGCGTTAGTCAATATCCCGGCATTGGTCAGCGTGCCATAGTTGGAAAGTGTGCTTCCTGCGTAATTGGTGATCTCGCCGCCTGCGTAGTTGGTGAGCGTACCGCCATTGCCCATTTTACTGCCTGTATAGTTAGAGATGGCACCGTAATTGTACATATATGTGCTTTCAGGGAAATTCGCCAATTGTGTATAATTGTTCACCGTGCCATTGGCTCTGTTTTCAAACCTGCCAACGTTTAAGACGCCGGGAGTTGTGAGAGTGTTCAGTGCAGCACCGGGGGTATTGATGAAGGTGCCGTATATCCATATGTAGTCATCCACCACACCATAATTGTTATATGTATTTCCGGAATTAACGATTAAAGCATAGCCTGTCTGGGGAACAATTATAGTGGTAGCACAGACAGTCAAAAGCATCACGAACAAAATAATGATTTTCTTCATGGTTTAAATTGCCTCCGTCTTCTGATGGTTGCCAAATTTTGCACCAAGGATAAAGAACAAGAGCTTGCTTTTTGTTGACCAAACCATAAACAATCTTCCTAAATCCAGAATAGTGCGTTCAATCACTATCAGATTGGATCAAGTTAAGGCAAGAAAAAAAATCAAGTGAATCGTAAGCGCCAAGGAACGATGGACTTAAAACTCAACACTATTACTAAAATTCCGTGGGTATTAAACTGAAACTAAACACTTTGTGGTTGGCATTTCATCCCGCTATAACGGATTATCCTATTTTTGAATCTTATTGCAGGGTCAACTTGATAAAAAAATATTGAATGAAGTTTTATGAAAAAATGGTTTTGATTCTTTGGGGGTCAGACCAGATTTTATCCGTGTCTTCATAGAGTTGTTTCATCTGGTTTTCAATGTGCAGGCGGATGTTTTCAAATTCACTGCTGGTAATATCGGCCGGAACTGGAATGGGTTTTCCAAAGCGGATGATGACCCGGGAAAAAGGTTTGGGCACCATGAATTTGTCCCAGCTGTTGAATATCCATCTATGCTGGCCGGAAGTAATGGTGGGAACAACAGGAAGATCTGCTGCCTGGGCAATTCTTAACAATCCCGGCTTGATTTTTCCAAACGGCCCTGTGGGTCCGTCCACGATGTGGCCGACCTTGTAACGGGAGCGGGCCAGCTCCTTTATTTTTTCAAGCGCTTCTTTGCCGCCATTTGAAGATGATCCCCTGACCGGATACCAGCCCAGGATATTTACAACCCGGGCAGCCATTTCTCCGTCCAGGCTTTTGCTGATAATAATGGAAATGGGTTTCCGGGTTGAAAAAAAAGCAATTCCGGGAAAAAACCGCTGGTGCCATGAGGCATAGATTAAATTGCCCCTGGTATTTAGAAGGTTTTTTTCGTTTTCTTCATCCACAAGCTTGAGCCTGTAGCTCATGGAAATCAGGCGGACGAACATCAGTCCGGTATAGGGTAACAGATACCGGTATAAAAAACGTTTAAAGACTTTTTTAATTGTGCTTCTCCTGCTTTCGTATCCTTACAGAATTGGCGTGCGCGCCCAGGCCTTCTGTCTGTGCCAGCCGGATGACATCATCTGCTTCTTCCTTGAAAGCAGCTTCAGAATAATGAATAAGACTGGTCTTTTTGGTAAAATGTTCAACACTGAGGGCAGAGGAGAACCTTGCGGTTCCGGCAGTGGGCAGCACATGATTGGGTCCTGCAATATAATCGCCCATGGGTTCGGGTGTATATGCGCCTAAAAACAGGGCGCCTGCATTCTGAATCCGGCCGATATAATCAAACGGGTCTTTTACGATCAGTTCAAGGTGTTCAGGGGCCAGGCGGTTGGAAAGTGCAATGCCGGTTTCAATATCCGGAACCAGCATGATGGCCCCGAAACTGTCAATGGATTTTTGGGCAATCTCTTTTCTGGAAAGCGCCTGGATCTGTTTTTTTACGGCAAGAACAGTTGCCTTTGCAAGCGCTTCAGAGTCGGTCACCAGTATGGCGGATGCCATGATATCATGTTCTGCCTGGGAGAGCAGATCTGCTGCCAGAAATTCCGGGTTGGCATCCTTGTCTGCAATGATAAGGATTTCACTGGGGCCTGCGATCATATCAATGCCCACAGTGCCTGAAACAATTTTTTTGGCCAGGGTGACATATACGTTACCGGGGCCGACAATGACATCCACTTTTGGAACGGTTTTTGTGCCATAGGCAAGGGCTGCAATGGCCCATGCGCTTCCTGCCTTGAAAACAGAGGTGATGCCGATTTTATGCGCAGCCACGAGGATATGGGGATTGATCCGGCCATCTTCCATGGGCGGGGTTACAAGGTTGATGGAGGGAACCCCGGCGACTTTTGCCGGTATGCCGCCCATCAGAACAGACGATACCAGCGGTGTTTTTCCGCCCTTTGCACCTGGGGCATAGATGCCTGCAGCACTGACAGGTTTGACAATCTGTCCGACCATGACGCCGTTTCTGGGGGTGTCAATCCAGGAGTTCTGGGTCTGCTTTGAGTGATAGTATTCAAGCTGGCGGATGGATCTGTCAAGGGATGCGCAAAACTCATCATCTACTTGTTTTAACGCATCTTTCATCTCTTCGGGGGTGACCTTGAGGGTATCAATGGTTACGTTTCTGGAATCAAATTTTCGGGTATATTCCACAAGGGCTTCATCCCCCCGGGTTTTGACATCTTCAAGATAGGCTTCAACCGCTTTTTGATCTTCTTTTGAAAAGCCCAGTCCCCGGTCAATGGTTGCCTGAACTCTTTTTTCTGCCTCTGGTGAAGGATAGTAAAATATTTTCATAAGGTGTGTTTTTCCTGAAATATCAATGAATCATATGTGTCTAACCTGTTTTACAGATTTTTTTATATCAAAAGACCGGTTATAAAGCCATTAAATTAATCGAAAATTTTTGCTTCAGGCAAGACTTCCGGACTCTGACAGCTCCATCAGTCCCTGAATATTTTTGATATGAATGATTTTGGTCTGCACATCAATATATTCAGCATCCATCATTTTTTTTAATATTCTGGATATGGTTTCCGGAGTCGTGCCGATTAAATTGGACAACTGGGCTTTTGAAATGGGAAGGGTGACCCGGGTCTTGTTTCTTTGTTCTTTTGACAGGGTCAGAATATAGGCAGCCAGCCGTGCCGGGACTTCCTTCAAGCTTAAATTTTCGATCTGTATGGTAAAATCTCTCAGGCGCATGGACAGGTCTGCAAGGATATTCAGGGCCAGTCCCGGGGTCTGGGTGATCAGATCAACGAATTTATACCGGGGAAGATAAATAATTTTTGATTTTTCAAGGGCCATGGAGGATGCTGGAAAATTTTTGCCCTCAAATACCGGGACCTCGCCAAAGGTATGGCCCGGGCCGTATATATGAAGAATCTGTTCTTTTCCTTCAAAGGACAGTTTAAAAACTTTTATTTTTCCTTTTTCCACCATGTAAAAACCATTGGCCTCATCTCTTTCGTGAAATATCATTTCTCCTTTATCAAAGGTAAGACAGGTTGCAATATCAGCAATCTTCTGCAGATGATCATCCGAGAGCCCGGAAAAAAGGGGGATTGTTTTTAAGGTATTGATAACGGATACTTCTCCTGTCTCACTTTTTGTAAATTAAAAAAATCTCATTTTCGCAAAAAAAATTACGCTTTCTTGACCCAGGTCAAGGTTTTATTTGTGCTTTTATATTAATTTCAATCCAGGATGTAAAGATTAATGTAACGATTAATTGTTTAATAACAAAAAGATAAAGGAGAGAATTCATGTTTTGTTTTCAATGTCAGGAAGCAGCCAAAAATCAAGGATGCACAATAAAAGGAATGTGTGGAAAAGAAGAGACAACTGCGCAATTGCAGGATCTGTTGATATATAACCTTAAAGGGATCGGTGTGATTGCCGGCAAGGTCAAAGCGGCCGGGATTGATGTGCCGGAAACAGCCGGGTTGTTTGTGGCCCAGGCACTTTTTACAACCATTACCAATGCAAATTTTAATGATGAAAATTTAATCGGCTGGATCAACCGAGCCCAGGTGGTTAAAAAACAACTGTTTGCAACGGCAAAGGGTAAAATCGGTTCTGATCTTCATGACAGCGCCACCTGGTACTCCAGTGATGTGTCCGGGTTTGCAGCAAAAGCTGTCACAGTCGGTGTATTATCCACAGTAAATGAAGATGTCAGATCGCTTAGAGAATTGCTGATTCTGGGTCTTAAAGGGATCTCGGCCTATGCGGATCATGCAGCGGTTCTGGGTGTAACCCGCAAAGAAATCTGGGATTTTCTGTATGATGCCCTTGCATCCACAACTCAGGATCTTACAGTGGATGAAATGGTGGCAAAGGTGCTAAAGGCCGGTGAAATCACGGTAACCACGATGGCGGCGTTAGACGAAGCCAATACCACTGCATATGGGAATCCGGAAGTGAGCCAGGTTAACATCGGTGTGGGATCTAATCCTGGAATATTAATTTCCGGACATGATCTTAAAGATATGGAAGAACTGTTGAAACAGACGGATGGAACCGGTATTGATGTTTATACCCATGGTGAAATGCTGCCGGCAAATTACTATCCTGCATTTAAAAAATTCAGTCACCTCAAGGGAAATTACGGCGGGTCCTGGTGGCACCAGAATGAGGAATTTGAATCCTTTAACGGGCCTGTTCTGATGACCACCAATTGTGTGGTTCCATTGAAAAAACAAAGCACGTATCTGGACAGACTGTTTACAACAGGGGTTACATCTTATCCTGGTGCAGTTCATATTGCGGACAGGGTAAATGGCGGTGCCAAAGATTTTTCTGCCGTTATTTCAAAGGCAAAAACCTGCAGTGCGCCAACACAAATTGAAACCGGAACCATTGTGGGCGGGTTTGCCCATAATCAGGTACTGGCCCTTGCGGATAAAGTGGTGGCAGCGGTTAAATCCGGTGCGATTAAACGATTTGTGGTTATGGCAGGATGTGACGGTCGCCAGAAAGACAGAAACTATTTTACGCAAGTGGCAGAAAAACTGCCAAAAGATGCAGTGATTTTGACTGCAGGGTGTGCCAAATACCGCTATAATAAACTGAACCTGGGAGATATCAATGGCATTCCAAGGGTTCTGGATGCAGGTCAGTGCAATGACTGCTACTCTTTGGCGGTGATTGCGCTTAAACTTAAGGAGGTGTTCGGTCTGGAGGATATTAATGATCTGCCGATATCCTTTGATATCGGCTGGTATGAGCAAAAAGCAGTTGCGGTACTTCTTGCGCTGCTTCATCTGGGAATAAAGGGTATTCGCTTAGGGCCCACACTTCCTGCGTTTGTATCCCCGGCTGTGCTGAATGTGCTGGTGGAAAATTTTAATATTAAACCCATTACAGATCCTGATACTGATGTTGCAGCAATCATGCAGGGTAAATAAATAGAACAAAAACCGCCGGTGCAGGAAGATTGTCCTGCACCGGTACTCCCCTTACACTAAATTTTAAAGGAGGCTGCATATGAAATGTCCGGGGCAGGATACCCAATACTGGAATGAAAACGCTATTTTTGAAACACAATGTCCGGAGTGCGGTCATCCCATGGAGTTTTTCAAGGATGACGCCACCCGGCGATGCGGCGGATGCCAAAAAAAAATCGTTAATCCCAAAATGGATTTTGGCTGTGCATCTTACTGCCAGTTTGCCGAGCAATGTCTGGGAGCGCTGCCGGAAGAGTTTATAGCCAAGCGCGATGATTTATTAAAGGACCGGGTGGCCGTAGAGATGAAAAGATATATGGGTACGGATTTTAAACGGATCGGTCACGCAGCAAAGATGGCAGGGTATGCAGAAAAAATCGGCAAAAAAGAAAAAGCCAATCTGCCGGTGATTCTGTGTGCAGCATACCTGTATGATATCGGAATAAAAAATGCACAGGAAAAATATAATTCTGCTGCGCCTGAAGATGTTCAGAATGAAAGTTTGATCGTGGCCAGAGATTTGATGGAAAAACTGGGTGCCAAAGAAGAATTGATCGCACAGATTATAGCAATCGTGTCAGATCACAGCCGTCCGGCAGAGGATGCGGACTTAAGCCGTAAAGTGCTCCATGATGCAGATATGCTGGCTCATATGGCCACCTGCGAAAAGAAAAGTGCAGTGGATGATACAGAATTTATGGCCAAACTGGACCGCCTGTTTTTAACACAAGCTGGAAATGAACTGGCAAAACAGGTGCTGGTGGACGTTAAATAGGAAACTCAATGGATAATAGAAAAGATCTGCTATTCATTTTGATATAAAAATAAGGAGAATTTCCATGAAAGTGATGAGAAAAATAATTGAAATCGATGAAGAACGCTGCAATGGATGTGGTAATTGCGTGCTTGCCTGTGCCGAAGGTGCCATTCAGATCATTGATGGTAAAGCCAAGGTCATTGCAGATAAATATTGTGATGGTCTGGGGGCCTGTATCGGTGACTGCCCTGAAGATGCTTTGAAAATTATTGAACGGGAAGCCGATGATTTTGATGAGGCGGCTGTTGAAGAACTATTAAAACAAAAAGAAAAAGCAACAAAGCCGTCCGAAACCATTGCCTGCGGGTGTTCATCTTCAGTGGTTCAAACATTTCCTGCAGCTTCTGCAGAAAAATCCACCGATTGCGCATGCGCCAATAAAGCTGTTTCACATTCTGTCAGCGGCGGGGTTTCTTCGCTTGGGCACTGGCCGGTTCAGATTAAACTGGTGCCTGCAGGCGCACCTTTTTTGAAAGGCGCTCATCTGGTGATAGCAGCAGATTGTGTGCCCGTGGCGTACCCGACCTTTCATGCGGATTTTCTTAAAGGAAATGCGGTCATGATCGGGTGTCCAAAATTTGATGATGCAGATGCCTATGTTGAAAAACTGTCCCAGGTTTTTGCGGTTTCCGGTATCAAGGCCATAACCGTGGTTAGAATGGAAGTGCCCTGTTGTTCTGCACTGCCCATGATTGTTACAAAGGCCCTTGCAAAATCCGGGGCAAAAATACCGCTTGAGGAAGTTGTGGTCACAGCCCAGGGGAAAATCCTTTCATGAAATGGGAAAAAGAGATAAGGGGGTATGAAGTCTCTGCCTGTTTCGGGGCAAATGGCTGCCCGAATGTGGCCTATTCTTCCCAGGCGCTTGTCAAGGATATTGAGCTTATTTTTCAAAAAGCAGACATCCGCGGTTTTTTAAAGAACACGGTTGAAGGAGATTTGAAATTTCATCATGAATTCCGGGTATCTGTTTCCGATTGCCCCAATGCCTGCTCCCGGCCCCAGATTGTGGATATCGGGATCATCGGGGCTGCGATTCCCGGTGTTTCAGATGAGCCCTGCACCCGGTGTATGGCCTGTGTTGAAGCGTGCAGGGAAAAGGCCATTGTGCTGGAAACAGACCAGCCAATGCCTTTAATCAATATGGACCTGTGTCTGATGTGCAAACAATGTATTCTGGCCTGTCCCGCTGGAGCCCTTGAGGAAAAACAAAACGGGTTCCATGTGTTTTTAGGCGGCAGATTAGGCCGTCATCCAAGGCTTGCCATGGAAATTGCCGGTCTTAAAACCCACGCCGAAGTTCTTGCAGTTGTTAAAAACAGCATCGCTTTTTACAAGAAGAATTCAAAAAACGGTCAGCGCTTTTCTCAAATCCTTTCTTCTGTTGACCAGGTTTTATAAATTTTTTTGAATATAAATTTTGTATTGCTGATCTTCTGTTTGTTTTTCTGCTGCTAAAATGTTTTTTTCAAGCGTTTCTATTGCTGTGGATGAATAAATCCCTGAGAGAATTGTCCCTGGAAAAGCAGTTCCATGTATTTTTACTCTTGAAGTGCTCTGTTCTTTTCTTGCCCACTCAAAAAATGCAAATAAATCTATTTTGAGTTCATGGATTTTATTTTTTATACCCGGCTCGATGTCTTTGATTTTTTTTTCAAGAAGATCTGCTTCTTTTTCATATCTGTTTTTTGTTTGATTTAAATTTTTAAGAGAGGCAATAGAGCCTTTGATTTTTTTTTCAAAACTGTTGATCAGTTTAATAATATTTTCCAGATTCTCCTTTGATGCAAAATCTTTTTTTTTTCTGAATTCCTGAGCAAGTTTTTCTTTCTTGTTTTTTGCACGGTCATGAAAAATTTTAAGCTCAAGCATTTTCTGAAATATTTTTTTTGCATAATATTTTTGCTCTGCTTTTCTTTCCTGAAATTCGCTGAGTTCCTGGGTGATGTTTGTAATTTTTATTTCATATTGCCGTACTTTTTCGAGAATATGGTGCTCGGTTCCTGCGCCAAGAACACAGGGTCTTGTTCTCTGGTTTCCAGCGCCAGAGATTTCGATTCCTTTTTTCCCATACAGGCTGGAAGAAACCACATGGCATCGGGGTGAATCGATTTTCCCGCTGCTGAAAACTTGAGAATCAATGACTTCATTTTCGATATAAATATTTCCAAAGGTTTCAATTCGGCAATTATGCAGATATCGTGCATAGATATCTCCTTGAGCGCTGATAACTGAATCTGTTATACCGACTCTGGATTTCACATCGCCAATGGCCTCTATCCTTGCGCCTCTTATTTCTTCTGCATTAATTTGTCCGGCATAAACAGGATATGCACCTGTCAGCACACCGGATATGTTCAGGCTGGCATACTCTTCCAGAGGACCATATCTTAGGTCAGCGTCTTCCAGTACATTTATGACGGGATGAACAAACAGCTTTCTTTCAATGGATAGAGAGGGAAAACCCGTTTTTCCGGCAAACGCCTTGGTTTCATCTTTTGACATTCGAACTCCGCTGGCACACCTGAAAGTAAACACCTCCTCTTTTCTTTGTTCAATATTGTCTCCGAAAAGATTTTTTTTAAGATAAGCATCATTGCTCAAAACCTTTTCTGCAAGGGGTTCTCCTCTTTTTTTTTCAACCGTATCTATTTTTGAGGTATCAAACAGGTATCTGGCCTTCCGGCTTTTAATCAATTCCATGGAAAAATCCTGTTTGGCTGCGATAAACTGTGTTTTTCTCATATCCAGGCAGCATTGAATCATCGCATCCGGGTAGATGCCATATTTTATCCCTTTTTGTTCAAGTGCTGCTTTAATGTCCTGAAGACGGATATTTTCCTTTTTCTCAGAAAGAACAATTTCAGCTTCCATCTGGTCCTCAGAGATGATTACGTTGATATCCGCTTTTGTTTCCTGGTTAACTTTTCTTTTCTGTTCTTCTAATATACTGTTTTTTTGTTCAAGGGTTATAAATTTGAGGTCAACCATGATATCGCCCAGAATTTTTATGTGATGGTCTGCTTCAAAAGCTTTTTCCTGTATCCTCTGGGCAGCCTTAACCTGCTGGCTTGTGGCCAGTCCTTTTTCAATTATTGCAGCACAAAATTCATTGTCCAGTGCTTTTATCTGCAAGAATTGAGCTTCATATTCCGAAAGTTTCACATCCGGATTTAATTGTATTACATCCGGTTCCTTTTTGTCCTCCGGGTCTGACACAGGAGCAGGCTCTTTTTCCGGATTTTCTGAAAGTATTTTTTCTGCCTGGGCATCTAAAAGGATTTGTTCTTTCAGGATGGCATTTTTCTGTTTTTCTGTGATGACTTGAGATTCAACAAGAATATCACCGATCAGTTTTTTAATTTTTGCCGTTTTAAATATTTTTTTCTGAAGCAAAAGCGCCTTGTCAACGTCTTCCTGGGTTGCATATCCTTTTTCAATGGCTATTTTTCCAAACTCCTCTCCTTTCTTTTTAATAATAAGATATTCCTGGATTAATTTGAGGAGGCCGACCTGGTAGGCGGTTGCAAATTTCTGGCTGACCATTACCGTTTCAAAGTCTAAGGTTTTATCCTGTTTTTCTTTCAATGCAGACAGGCGCTGTATATGCGAAAGCTGTTCACTGCTGATGGTCCCGTATTGAAGTGCAAGTTCGGGCAGAGATGGGATCTGGTTTGAATTTACCAAGGTCTTTTCTTCCGTTTATTAGAGTGTAAATATATTCATCAATTAAAGATATGAAAAATAGCTAACAAAGTAAAATGATAAAATTTTATTTTATATGATATCCTTTATATTTATGTGGGTTTCAAAATGATCTTTTAAGAGTTCATAGTTTGTATTTCTGGAGGAGGATATGTCCTCCGGAAGATCTGTGATTTTAACATCGATCCATTCCAGCCATTTTTTGATTATTTCCTGTGAATCAAAAAAACCATGAATATAGGTGCCGGCAATTTTTTTATCTTCTGTTATGCAGCCGTCAATGTCCTGGCAGGGTTTTGCATTCCGGCTCAGAACATTCAGCAGGGCCTGATTTTGGTTTATCCGGGTGTGGCCCATATGAATTTCATATCCATTGCCGCTGGCTTTGTCCCATTTGAATTCGCTGAGCGTGGTCGTTTTCGGGGCTTTTAATGTGGTTTGGATTGGCAAAAACCCCAATGCTTTTGTTTCCCCCGGGGGGCCTTCAAGTCCGTCTGGATCATCCACAAACTCACCCAGCATCTGATAGCCGCCGCATATTCCGAAAAGATATCCCTGCTCCCTGGTATACGCTTCAAGATCTGTTTTAAAGTGTCTGGTGAGCCAGTCAAGGTCTGCCCGGGTGTTTTTGGACCCGGGAATGATAACCGCGTTAAATTTTTTCAGATGCTGAGGGGAGTCAAAAAAAATGGTCTGCAGCCCTGATATTTTTGACAACGCATGAAAATCAGTAAAGTTTGCAATATGCGGAAGCCGGATAATTCCTATGGCAGGTTTGTTCTGACTGAAATTTTTAAAATTATTGCAGGTTTCGATTTCAACAGAATCTTCAGCATCAATTTTAAAATGAGAATACCAGGGCAGAACCCCATAAACTTTTTTGCCTGTTTTGCGTTCTATCCAGGCGGCACCATCCTGGAACAGATTAATATCTCCACGAAAGCGATTAATGATAAACCCTTTTACCATATCCCGGTAGTTTTGAGGAAGACATTCAAGGGTGCCCACAAGCTGACCAAAGACCCCTCCCCTGTGAATGTCAGCAACAATTATCACGTCGGCATCTGCATATTGCGCCATGGAAAAATTTACAATATCATTTGGCATTAAATTTACTTCTGCACAGGAGCCTGCTCCTTCAAGGACGATTCGATCAAACCGGGTTTTCAGTCTGTCGAATGCCTCACAGGATTTTTTAAAATAATAGTCCTTGTTTTTGTGATAACTCATTGCCGTATGGTCACCGTGCACCTTGCCATTCAAAATGATTTGGGAGTGCTTTTCGCCTGTGGGTTTTAATAAAATCGGATTCATGTCTACATGGGGAACAATTTTTGCGGCCTCTGCCTGCACGATCTGGGCCCTTCCCATTTCAAGACCCTCAGGCGTAATACCCGAGTTATTGGACATATTCTGGGATTTAAAAGGGGCAACACTGATCCCTCTGTCGGCAAATAACCTGCAAAGAGCCGCAGCTACTATGCTTTTGCCCACATCAGACCCAGTGCCCAAAACAGCAATGTTTTTTTTCATCATTTCTCGATTCCCGGGCGGGCTTTTATCCCCTGTGTATAATAATGTTTGATCTCTTTCATTTCGGTAACCAGGTCTGCCCGGTCTATAATTTTTTGGGTCGCCCCCCTTCCGGTTATGATCAATTCAACATGGTCGGGTTTCATTTCCATCAGGGTCAGCATCTCTTCTTCAGAAAACAGCCCGCACATCAGCGCAACATTGGCTTCTTCTGCGATAACAACATCATGCTTACCCGCTTTTAAAAGCTCGCACAGCCTAAGGTACCCGGCTTGGCCAGCCGTAATATCTTCTTTGGATGGTTTGCCTTTTACAAATCTCCCCAGTCCGTATTGTTCAATACTGATATTCTTAAATTGGGACAGCGCCTTGATTTCTGAATAGTCGCCATTTTTCAGAAACTGGACGATATAGACATTCAGGCCGGCGCCTGCGGCACGGACTGCAAGACCGATGCTTGCAGTTGTCTTGCCTTTTCCGTTTCCGGTATAAACCTGGATATATCCTTTCATTTTCAATCTCCACAATCATATCTGCGTACATAATCTGCCGATAACACGTCCGGCAGTTCATTATCTTTTCTTTATATATGTTTTTTGGCACTTTTGAAAGATGTGCTTTTTATTAAAGCATACCTGCAATATCATGCTTTACGGATCATGCTTTCGGGGGATCAAAAATTTCATGGTTTCACGTGAAACGGCCGACATTGATCTGATTACGGCGTGTATGTACTTTTGATTTGATTTTTTTACATGGGATTTTTCTGTCTGACATCTGCACGATTACCCATTGTGTTGTTTCATGTGAAACAACAGTTCGCTTGCTCTTTGTAGAAAGGTGCTTTGATGGAAATATCAGGAATGTTTGTTGTTATTTTTTCCAGAATTCGGGAACAAATAAAATAATTACTGTATAAATTTCAAGCCTGCCCAGAAGCATGCACCAGGCAAGAAGCCATTTGCCTAAGAGCGGGAGGTGCGCAAAGTTTTCAGTGGGACCGACAGTACCAAATCCAGGCCCTATATTTCCAATGCAGGAGGCCACAGCACCAAGGGCAGTTAAAATATCAACGCCCAAAGAAGCCAGAAGAATGCTGCACAGAAAAAACATTCCAATGTAAAGGGCTAAAAAGGCCATAATGCTTCTCATGATTTCGTTTGAGATTATAGCATTGTTAATTTTAATCTGTTGAATGCTTCTGGGGTGCAGAATCTTAAACAATTCTCGATAACAGTATTTAATGCAGACAATAATTCTGGAGCATTTTATACCTCCGCCAGTGGAGCCGGCACAAGCGCCGATAAACATACAAATAAATAAAAGGACATGGCTTACACCTGAAAATTTTTCATAATCTGCTGAAGAAAATCCAGTGGTGGTCAGGATAGACACCACTTGAAAACTTGCAAACCGAACAGCTTCTTCAAGTGATTGATAGACAGAACCATAAATATCCCAGGTTACAATAAGGGTAATACCAATGATCAGTCCTAAAAAGAATTTACATTCAGTATCCCTCCAGAAAGCAAAGGTTTTCCCGCGAATAAGCTGGTAATGAAGAGAAAAATTAATTCCTGCCAAAACCATAAAAAACAGGATGGCATAGTCAAAGTAAGCACTGTTGTAGTGGGCTATGGACGCATTTTTGGGTGAAAATCCACCTGTGGGCATTGTCGTAAAAGAATGAAGGATGCTTTCATACAGGGGCATTCCCCCAGCCCAGAGAACAACAATTTCAACAGCTGTAAATAAAACATAGACCATCCATAAAATTTTTGCAGAATCACTCAGGCGGGGGGACAGTTTATCCGGCGAGGGGCTCGGAACCTCAGCTTTGTAAAGTTGAATACCACCTACACCCAGAAAGGGCAATACGGCTAAAGACAAAACAATAATCCCCATTCCGCCCATCCACTGAATCAGGCTTCTCCAGAACAGAAGACTTTTTGTGGCCTGCTCAATATTGAGCATAACTGAAGATCCGGTAGTTGTGAATCCGGAAACAGATTCAAAAAAAGCATCTGTAAAAGCATGGAAATCAGGAGAAAAGTAAAAAGGAAGCGCGCCGAAAGCGCTTATGGCTGTCCATGCGATGGCTACGGTGGCCATGCCTTCTTTCTGGTAAATATAGTCATCCTCTTTGGGTTTTTTTGTAAAAAGAATCAGGAGCAGGGCAGTTAAATTTGTAATTATAATAGGCAAAAAAAAGCTGCTGGCAGCAGCTTCCTGATAGTAATAATTAACCATTAAAGGGATAACCATGGATACCCCAAGCAAGAGCAATAATATGCCCACGGTTCTCAGCATGAAATTCCAGCGCATTAAAAAAATCCTAGTTTAACAGTGAGTAGTTTTTCTAATTTTTTTACCGCTTCTTTTACCGTGAAAAGAATGATCTTGTCTCCACCGTGAATGACACTGTCTCCGGTTGGAATAGTGATTTGATCGTCCCTGATAATGCAGACAAGCAGAGCACCTTTAGGAAAAGATATCTTTTTTAACGGCTTTCCGGTAATGCCGGATTCTTCTATGGCAAGGGCTTCGATGAATTCTCCCTTTTCACAGAAAATTGAAATATCAGATAAAACTTTGCCTTTCCGAACATCCTGAAGAATGGAGCTTACAGCGGAAAGTCTTGGACTGACCACTTTCTCGATGCCAATGGTTGGAAGCAACGGGAAATAATTTGATTTTCCAATGCGTGTAATGGTGTTTGCCACGCCCATGTTTTTGGCAAGCAAAGAAACCAGAATATTGGTTTCATCATCATTTGTAACACAGATCACGGCGTCATTCTGGCCGGCATTTTCTTCCAGAAAAAGTTTTTGGTCTGAACCGTCTCCATGAAGAACAATGGTTTTTTCCAAATGAGTTGAAAGATAATGGCATCGATTAATATCAGACTCTATAATTTTGGTTTTGATGCCATCCAGCTCAAGAAGTCTTGCCAGTCTTTCTCCTATTCTTCCGCCGCCAACGATTAAAGCATTTTTAACCTTTGGCCCACTGGTACCTAAAATTTTGAGCGTTTTATAAAAATATTGAGATTCACAGACAAAATAGAGCAGGTCGCCGGCCTTGATTATATCATTTCCTCTGGGGACAATTGCCTCATTGTTCCGGATTATAGCTGCAATAATGGGCCGGTTGCCCTCAAATAAGGATGGCAGATCCACAAGTTTCATGTTGACCAGAGAAGAATGTTTTTGAACACTGATGCCTGCATATCTGACTTTTTGATCCACAAAACTTCCTGCATCAATAGCACCGGGGACGTCGATGATCCGCCGGATGGTGTTCACTACTTCAATTTCAGGGTTGATGACGGTGTCAATGAAAGGGCTTTGTGTTTTAAATATTTCATGGTATTTTTCAAAATCAGGATTGCGAAGTCTGGCAAGCTTTTTTGTGCCGGGTGAAAGCATGTTTGTCATGAAGCAGGCAACAAGATTAACTTCATCGCTGTCAGTGACCGCCAGCAGGATATCGGTATTTTTGATGTCTGCCCGGATTAAAACCTCAGGGTTGCTTCCGGAGGCTATGATTGTCTGAACGTCAAGGTTGTCATGGATTCTTTGAATAGCTGTTTCGTCAGTATCAATGACTGTGACCTGTTTGTATTCTGAAGCCAGACGGCTGGCAATATTAAACCCGACCTCTCCTGCCCCGACAATGATAATCTTCAAGGAAATGCTCCTGTGTTAAATGGGTAATAAACGCTCTGTCTTCCCGGAAAGAAGGATGCTTTACCAAAGGCTTCTTTATACTCATTTTTTGTGTTTCTTGCAACGATCTAATCCTTTTTTGTGCTGACGGCAAATCATTTAGCCGGGTGTGTTTTTGCTCTTTGTGAATAATCGGGTGTTGCGTTTTAAAGTGTTCGCCTGTATTTTAGAGACCTACTCTTTAAGGAAAAAATAAACATGAAATTTGAGAACTATCATATATCTTCAGATATAAAAGAAAATCTTGCAAGTTTAGGGTTTAAAAGGCCGACAGACATTCAGTTCAAAGCGATCCCATCCATCATGAAAGGAGAAGATGTGATGGCGATTGCCCAGACCGGCACCGGTAAAACAGCCGCATTTGCCATTCCACTGATTGATCGGATTCATGATCAAAAAAATTCCAAACGTTCAGCAGGCATAAAGTGCATTGTCATGGTTCCCACCCGTGAGCTGGCAGCCCAGATCGGAGAAGTTTTTGATGCCCTTTCAAAGCATACAAAGGTAAAAACATTTGTTGTTTATGGCGGAATCGAACAGGATCCTCAGATTAAAAAACTGGCTCAGGGTATTGATGTGCTCGTGGCAACGCCGGGACGGATGTTTGATCTGATCAGCCAGGGCGCAATTTCTTTAAAAGATGTGGATACGCTGGTGCTGGATGAGGCCGATCAGATGCTGGATCTGGGGTTTATCAAGGACATAGAAGCGGTAAAAAGAAAGCTGACCAAAAAGCATCAGACCTTGTTTTTTTCAGCAACTATAAATAGGGAAATTAAAAAGCTGGCGTTTTCCCAGGTAAGCTCCAGCGCCATTCGCATTCAGATTTCTCCGGATGATCCGGTATCCAAGAATGTCTCTCATTATGTCATGTTTGTTGAAATGGATGACAAGCGCTTTTTTTTAAGGCGGTTTGTTCTGGATCATCCGGATGATAAGATTATTGTATTTGTCAGGACCCGGGTCCGGGCAGAACGGGTGGCCAAAGCATTGGCGCGGGCGGATATTGCAGCCCAGACCCTTCATGGGGAAAAAGATCAGAAAGACAGAACCCAGGTGATGGAAAAATTTAAGGCCGGAGACCAGAGAATTCTGATTGCAACAGATGTCAGTGCCAGAGGAATCGATATTCCGGATGTAGCCTTTGTAATTAATTATGATCTGCCGGAAAAAAAAGAAAATTATGTTCATCGCGTCGGAAGAACCGGAAGAGGAATAAATAAGGGCAGTGCCATTTCATACTGCAGTGTGGAAGAAAAAAATCAGCTTGAACAGATCCAGGGCTTTTTAAATAAAGACATTGAAATGATTCCTGTCAGCAAAAAAGATTATGCCACCACCCTTTCTTATGTATCTGGAAAAGAAAGTATTCAGGATTTAATCAATGAACAGGAAGCCTGGGAGAAAAAAAACAAGAAAAAAAATAAGAAATAAAAGCCAAATTTACAGGCAGATTTCTTCTTTGAGCAGACAGCAGGCAATCTGATATAAGGGGCGATTATCTGTGTCATAAGACAGGTTATCCGGCTGAATCATTTTATTCATTACGCACCCTTCCGGGATATTCAGTTTAAATAAATCTTTTTCGTTGATTTTTGAGGTGGGTTTTAGTTCATTGTTGATAATTTCATATGAGTTCAAGTCAAAATCTTCACAGATCGGGCATTGATACACCCGGCCGTTGGGAAAAATAAAATAATTTTCTGCCACATTCCCGGCGCATTGAAAAGGTTCACCCTTTTTCAGAAAAACTTTTGGATAAGTGACAATAATGCCGTGGGATGCTATTTTTTCTGCCACTTCAGGTATGATAGACAGCCAGATCTCTTTTGTGACTTGATTCGGGGAAGCCGGGTGTGTCGTTTTTGAAGATCTGCCCCTCATGCCGATGACCTGTATAAAAAAGCGGTGAATGCCAAGATGGTTGACAAGCTCGGGCATCTGGTGGATTTCGTGGATATTTTTATCTGATACAGTATAGATCATTGAGCAGGCAAAGCTTTTGGACCGGGCTTTTTTTATGCCTTTTATAACGGCGTCATAACTGCCCTCGCCCCGGATGGTGTCATTTGTTTTCCGGGTGGCTCCGTCCAAAGAAAAAGAAATAAAATCCAAATCATCGCATGAAATTTTGTCAAGAATGTCATGGAACAGATATCCATTGGTATCAATGGTGATGGATTTAAACTGCATCTGCCTTGCTGATTTGACGGCCAGGTGAAGATCTGGATGAAGTGTGGGTTCTCCGCCTAAAAAAATGACATTGGTCTGGGTGGCCTTTTCTGAGAAAAGGCTTAACCAGTTATTTATGGTGGCAATATCAAGGGTTGTGGTTCCGTGCTGCTTTGTATTTATATAACAATGGGTGCAGGACAGGTTGCATTTTGTCAGGATATGAAAAAAAAGATTGGTAGAATCTTTTGAAAAAGTAACCGTATTTTTTTTCACGCTATCCCATGCATTGTTTGGTGAAGTTCGGGTCAAACGGAACAGGATAGTTTCCATCAAAACATGCTGAACAGAAATTGAGCTCCGGGTTTTTTACGCCGGAAGCTTCCATCATCCCCTCTATGGAAAGATAATGTAAAGAATCCAACCCAAGATATTCAGTCAGTTCGTCAAGGGGCATCTGGGCCGCAATGAGCTCTCCTTTTGATGAAAAATCAATTCCGTAGAAGCAGGGAAATTTGTGCGGCGGGCAGGAAATCCGCATATGTACCTTTTTTACACCGAGCTCTTTTAATGCTTTTACCCGGGTTTTTGCAGTGGTTCCTCTGATAATGGAATCTTCAATAATAATAATATCTTTTCCTTTGATTAATTCTCTGACCGGATTGAGCTTTACCCTGACCGCAAAATCGCGCATGGATTGGGTGGGCTGTATAAAGCTTCTGCCCACATAATGGTTACGGATCATGCCCATTTCAAAGGGAATTCCGGATTCTTTAGCATAGCCTATGGCTGCATAGTTTCCAGAGTCGGGAAACGGCATGACAAGATCCGCATCCACATGGGATTCCTGAGCCAGTCGCCTGCCATGGGCTTTTCTCATCATATAGACATTTTTTCCATCAATGGTGGAGTCCGGCCTTGCAAAATAGATATATTCAAAAATACACAAAGATTTATGTTTGGCTGCCTTGGGATGTTTTAAGCTTTTAATGCCGTCTTCATTAATAATAACGATTTCACCTGGATCAAGCTCGCGTATGAATTCAGCCTGGATGAGATCAAAAGCACAGGTTTCTGATGCCAGAACATAATTACCGTTGAGTTTGCCAAGCGCTAACGGTCTGAACCCATTCGGGTCTTTCATTCCGATAATTTCACCCTTGCAGGTGAGCAGAATCATGGAATAGGCCCCTTCTATTTTTGAGACTGCTTTTAAAATGGCATTTTCATAGTCTCCGCTGATCAGATTTTTTATGAAAAGATGAAGAAAGACTTCCGAGTCCATGGTTGTCTGGAAAATGGATCCTTTTTCTTCCAGTTCTTTTTTGAGGATATGAGCATTTACCAGGTTGCCGTTGTGTGCCACGGCATATGAACGGCCTCTGTGATTCACAGTGAATGGCTGGGCATTGGTGATAATAGAATCACCGGTTGTGGAATATCGGACATGGCCGATAGCAGACCCGCCTTCAATTCTTTCCAGATCAGCCATGTTGAAAATATCGGGAACAAGTCCCATCCCCTTGTGGGAGAAGATTTTGTCATTTTCACCGCGATTTACCGATATACCGGCACTTTCCTGACCCCTGTGCTGGAGCGCATACAGGCCAAAATAGGTAATTTTTGCAGCTTCCGGGTGTTTATATAGACCGAACACACCACATTCGTCTTTGGGCCTTTCACTGTCTGTCAGTAGATTATGCATTATTCTTTTCCTGGTGATAGTATTGGATAGGATTGACAGACAGGGTTTCTTTTTTCATGGCCTGAATTGCGCTGCAGATGGCTTTTGCTCCGTCTGTGGTGGTCGCATAGGGAATTTTATATTTTATAGCGGCTCTTCTTATTTCATATCCATCCTGTTTGGTCTGGCTGGAAGCCCCTGTATTTAAAATCAACTGGATTTCATTGTTGGTTACCGCATCCACAACATGGGGTCGGCCCGCAGACACTTTTTTAACAGTTGCTGCCGGAATGTCATGATCCTGAAGAAAACTTGCAGTTCCTTTTGTCGCCATAATGGCAAATCCCATTTCATGAAAATTTTTGGCAACCAGGAGAGCCGCTTTTTTATCTTTATCCTGCACACTGATGAATACAGTGCCTTGTGTCGGAAGCTTCTGGCCTGCGGCAAACTGGGCTTTGGCAACCGCAGCACCCAGATCAAAATCAATCCCCATAACCTCTCCGGTTGATTTCATTTCAGGCCCGAGAACCGGATCAACATTTTCAAACCGGTCAAAGGGCATGACTGCTTCTTTTACACAGTAATACGGCGGAATAATCTGTTTGGTAAATCCAAGCTCTTTGAGGGTTCTGCCCAGCATAACTTTTGTGGCCAGATTGGCCAGAGGAACGCCAATGGCCTTGGAAACGAACGGAATCGTTCTGGATGCTCTGGGATTGACCTCGATAATATACACAGTGTCATTCATGATACCAAACTGAATATTCATCAATCCTTTTACATTCAGTTCTTTTGCAATGGCTTTGGCAGCATTCGACATTTCGTCCATATGTTCCTGGGAGATTGAATAGGGCGGCAGAACACAGGCTGAGTCTCCGGAATGGATGCCGGCTTCTTCAATATGTTCCATCATGCCGCCGATAATGGTGGTTTCTCCGTCAGAAATGGCGTCAACATCCAGCTCAAACGCTTCCTCAAGGAATTTATCAATGAGAACCGGTTTGTCCGGAGACGCCAGGACAGCCAGGTTGAAAAATTCTTCCAGATCTTTTTCATCATAGACAATTTTCATTGCCCGGCCGCCCAGAACAAAGGAAGGACGAACCATGACCGGATATCCGATATCCCTTGCCACTTTCACGGCATCCTCATAGCTGAAGGCGATACCGTTTTCAGGCTGGCGCAGCCCCAGTTTGTTGAGCAATTCCTGAAACAGATCCCGGTCTTCAGCACGGTCAATGCTTTCCGGGCTGGTGCCGATGATGGGGACTCCGGCTTTTTGCAAAGCCGTAGCCAGATTTAAAGGGGTCTGTCCGCCAAACTGGACAATAACGCCAAAGGGTTTTTCCTTTTCAACAATATGGAGAACATCTTCTTTTGTGAGCGGTTCAAAATAGAGCTTATCAGAGGTGTCATAATCGGTTGAAACCGTTTCCGGATTTGAATTGACCATGATGGATTCAACCCCTTCTTCTCTAAGGGCAAAAGAGGCATGAACACAACAGTAGTCAAATTCAATGCCTTGGCCTATCCTGTTGGGGCCGCCGCCAAGGATAATGACTTTCTTTTTATCAGAGACCCGGGCTTCGCATTCGCTTTCGTAGGTTGAATAGTAATACGGGGTGGCAGCTCTGAATTCCGCAGCACAGGTATCCACCAGTTTGTATACCGGAATGATCCCCAGATCTTTTCTGGTTTTTTCAATCTGTTTTTCAGTCAGCTTTGTCAGAAATGCAAGCTGGTGATCTGAAAAACCGTATTTTTTTGCTTTCAGGAGAAGATCTTTTGGCAGGTCTTTTCCGGTGAGTCTGATCTGTTTTTCAAGATCCACTATCTGTTTCATCTGATTCAGAAACCAGGGGTCAATGCCCGTCATTTCATAAATCTGTGTAATTGGCATATTATGCTCCAGGGCATATTTTATATAAAACAGCCGCTGGGAATTGGGCGTGGATAATTTGTATTCAAGCTCATTTCCGGCAACACTTCCGGATTCAGGGTCTTTTCCGTCAGCGCCAAATCCGCTGCGACCGATTTCAAGGGATCGCAAGCCTTTTTGAAATGCCTCTTTAAAGGTTCTGCCAATGGACATGGTTTCACCCACCGACTTCATGGCTGTGGAAAGAATATCCTGGGCCTCAGGAAATTTTTCAAAGGTCCATCTGGGAATTTTCACCACGACATAATCAATGGAGGGTTCAAAACACGCCATGGTTTCGCCGGTGATATCATTGGGAATTTCATCCAGTGTATAGCCGACAGCCAGTTTTGCTGCAATCTTCGCAATGGGAAAGCCTGTGGCTTTGGAAGCCAGGGCTGAACTTCGTGATACCCTCGGATTCATTTCCACAACGATAAGTTCACCATCTTTGGGGTTTACAGCGAACTGGACATTGGAACCACCGGTGTCCACACCGATTTCACGGATGATGGCAATGGAGGCATCTCTTAATTGCTGGTATTCCTTGTCGGAAAGGGTTTGGACAGGTGCAACAGTTGCAGAGTCACCCGTATGAACCCCCATGGCATCAATATTTTCAATGGAGCAGATAATAACAACATTATCTGCGTGGTCCCGCATGACTTCAAGTTCGTATTCTTTCCACCCAAGAACGGATTGTTCCAGCATGACCTGCGTATTCAAACTTGCGTCCAGCCCGGCCTTGGAAACATGAATCACTTCTTCCATATTATAGGCAATGCCGCCGCCGGTGCCGCCAAGCGTAAAACTTGGCCGGACAATGATGGGAAAACCAATTCGTTTGGCGACTTCTTCTACTTCCTGAACATTATGGGCAAATCCGCTTTCCGGGATTTTCAGGCCGATTTTATTCATGGCATTTCGGAAAAGCTCCCGGTCTTCTGCTTTATTGATGGCTTCTATTGAAGCACCGATCAGTTCAACATTGTACTCTTCAAGGATTCCTGTTTTAGCCGCTTCTATTGCGGTATTTAAAGCGGTCTGGCCCCCCAGGGTGGGCAAAAGGGCATCAGGTCTTTCTTTTTTTATGACCTTGATAAGGGTTTCCGGAGTGACCGGTTCAATATAGATCCGGTCAGCTGTCTCCGGGTCTGTCATGATGGTGGCAGGGTTGGAGTTGATGAGTATGACCTCGTACCCTTCTTCTTTCAGGGCTTTGCAGGCCTGGGTTCCGGAATAGTCAAATTCACAGGCCTGACTGATAATGATTGGTCCGGCTCCGATGATCAGTATTTTTTTTATGTCGTTACGTTTTGGCATTTTTAATCACTTCTGCAAACTGGTTAAAAAGATAGGCCGCGTCATGGGGGCCGGGAGAAGCTTCTGGATGGTACTGGACGGCAAACGCCTTGATTGTGTCATTTACAAGACCTTCAAGGGAGTCTTCATTTAAATTAATATGGGTCATGGTCGAACTGTCTTTGCCAATGGTATTCAGGTCAACGGCAAATCCATGATTCTGGCAGGTGATTTCAACCTTGTTCGTGGAAATATTTTTCACCGGCTGATTTCCTCCCCTGTGCCCGAATTTGATTTTCATGGTTTTTCCACCCATGGCAATGCCTAAAAGCTGCATGCCTAAACAGATGCCAAATATGGGGATTTCCCCCAGCAAAGATTTGATGGTGTCAACGGCATAGGTAAGCGGCTCAGGATCTCCCGGGCCATTGGACAGAAAAAGACCGTCAGGGTTTAAATGTCGAATGGTGTCCGCACGGGTTGTTGCAGGTACGCAGAGAACTTCGCAACCAACGTTTTCAAGGCATCGGATAATATTGTATTTAATACCAAAATCCAGAGCAACAACCGAATGCTTTTTCCCTTTAAATCGCCAGATGGAAGGATTGTTCAGGTCATCAAGACCAATATGATCCGGATGGTTGTCTTTCCAGAAATAAGGCGTTTTTGTTGTGACTTGTCCGACAAAATCACTGCCCTGCATGGGGGGGATTTGTTTTGCCTTTTTCACCAGAGACTCAGGGTCCAGGTCTGATGTGGAAATCACCGCCCGCATGGCGCCGAATTTTCTGATATGCCGGACCAGGGCACGGGTGTCCAGATCTTCAACGCCCAGCACATGGCTTTTGATCAGATAATCTGCAAGGGTGCCTTCGGATCGATAATTGCTGGGAAAATCCTGGTATTCCTTGACGATAAAAGCCGCCACCTGGATTCTGTCAGACTCGATGTCTTCTGAGCAGACCCCGTAGTTTCCAATTAATGGATAGGTCATGGTCACCATCTGACCGTAATAGGAAGGGTCGGTTAAAATTTCCTGATATCCGGTCATGCTGGTGTTGAACACCACTTCCCCTGTTGCTTCGCCTGGACCTGTAAAGCTCTTGCAGGAAAAGGTTCTGCCATCTTCAAGTGCGAGTAATGCTTTCATAAAAATTATACCTGTTCACCGTTATTTAATGTTCATTACCCTTTGTTCAGACTTAAGGGTAATTGCATAATGCTTTTTAGTACGAACCTGTTTAGATAACACAAACAGTATTATTTTGGCAAGTTCGTTATTATGGATTCAATCCGGTGTCTGGTCGTTTTTCAAAAAGCCATACTGCCTTTATCCTGTTATTTTTTAAGTGAAAAGGGGATTTTTTCACTTTTTCCGGACATTCTGGTGTCTTCAAGAAATCCAAGAATTTGAATTGAATATGATTTTTCAGGTTCCAGAAATTTGTTTAGAAACTCAGTTTTTAAAGCATAATTGTTTTTTATTGCGTAGGCACTGAAAACCGGAACCTCTTTTTTATCTGAAAAAATATTTATCAGATAAACCGTTGTAGCGGGGATGTTCTGCCATGTGAAGGCAAAAGGTTCAAAGTTAAGGTGTTCATTAGGTTGAGGCGTTAAAATTTGAATATTGGATATTTTCAGGTAATCTTCCGGGGTAACGTAATAAACAAGTTCTGGAAAATCAATATCCAGTGTCGGTTGCGTGATGACAAAGCGGACGATATGGCTTCCCGGGATAAAGGTTTTTAATGCCGGGGTCTTTGGATATTGAATTATCGTTTCAGGGCCAATGCTTAAATGTTTGAAGAAATGCTGACCCTTGTCACCGTCCACTTCCCAATACCCTTTTAAAAGTCCGGAACCGGAAAAGGTGATTTTGGCGGACAGTGCCGGGGCAGGTTCATTGCGTTGAAGGGTTATCTGGGGCTCACCGTTTTCAAATGTGGTTTCAATGCGTTTTATTTCAAAATCAGACACTCTAAGGCTCAATATTGCCGGGCTGGGGTTGGGAATTCCCACACAGTTTGTGTAAGACGTAACTGTATATACACCGGTCCGGGTATAGGTGTGGGTGGCCTGAAGGATGCTATCCTGGGTGACATTGCCCAGAGCAAGGGGTGCTGTACCGTCACCGAAATTAATAAAAAAATTACTGCAGATGCCGGCAGTAAAATTTATTCCGAGTTTAAAGGTGACTGTTTTGTTCAGCCTTGCCGGATTCGGGCTGGCTGTCAATGTATTGGCAAGGCTTGTGCCAGTCATCAGAACAGTTGAAAGAAAGAAAACCATGAAGGGTATAAATATTTTTTTGCACATTATCACTTCTCCTGTATATTAAAATGACAGATCAAGGCTTCCTGAAAGCATCAGATAAAACAGGGTGCCCTTGGTTCCGATATCAGTAACTTTGTCGCTTGAATTATCATGGCTTGCGCGAAGCGCAATCATGGGTGAAATTATTCCGAGGACCGGTTCACTCCATTTATAGCTGAGTTGAAGATCTCCTGAAAAACTGTCCTGATCTATGGAATTATCTGATGCATTCAATACGGTGTATGATCCTGCGCCTTCGATGTCCAGACCGTTGATGATATTTATATAAAAAGACAGATTGCAGTTTACTGTGTCATTATCTACGTTTCGATTCAGGTCTTCAAACCAGTTTGCACAGATAGAAGGTGAAACAGAAAAGCGTTCCTTATTATAACCGGCAAAAAGAGTCAGGGTTTTTGACCGGGTGTCATAGTCTGGGGTTGTTTCATCATTCATCTGGCTATATTCAGGCTGCAGGCCCACAACCAGAGCCCCGTTTATGTGAGAAACGGAGCCAAAGACAGTATCGGTTGTATTTTTAATTTCACTCGACCCTGCGGGCTCCAGAGAGCTGTTCTGGGTCGAGCGCAGAAAACCCAGAGATATCGGGCAGGAGGCAAATGTATTCAGGTTATAAGTTGAGCCGTATTGCAGGGTTTCGACACGGGCCCTTGAGGGGTCTTTATCAAGATTGTCTTTATATTGTCCGAGATTGAAACTTAAAGACTGCGCATTAAAATTAAACCCGGTTTTTGCGGTATATCCTTTTCGATCCTGAACAAGGCCTGCTGTTGGGACTTTGTAGTCTGCACCGATATATTCGTACAGCAGGTCATAATTGAAGAAATTAAGGGTTCCGGAAATCTGTCCCGTATAGGCCTTGTCTGTTTTTGATCCTGCAGTGTCCGATGTGTCGGTGTCATAATCTGACCAGTCCATCTCGATCCGTGTGGTCAGTTTGTTGGTGAAAAAATCGGTTTTCACTTCAAGGCCGACAACATTTCCGCTGTTGCCGCCAGGCTCAGGCCAGATATTGTAGGACGCGTTGGATGCTTTTTCTCCGCCCGTGGCATACACGGTTTTGATTCCCAGTTTTTCATCGAAAAGATTTAAACCGCCTGAAAATCCCAGCAGATGGTCATCATTATCTGTCTGAATATCTTCGCTGTCATCCAGACCAAAGGTCTGCTGGCTTTTCAGGGTAAAGCCATGCAGGAAAAATTGTTTGGAAGTGGCCCCAAAGGTTGCACCCCTTCTGGAAATGCTTCCAATGGTATTTTGAGTCCCTTCAACAGATACATTTCCCAGGGCAGCCTGAAAAGAGGTCTCACCGGCATCCATTTCTCCTTTGAGCAGATAATCTGCAAGCTGGAAGTTTTTTTCCAGAGGGGCGGTCATTTCATTTTCCTGATCAGAATACCGGGCATTGGTATTGAATGAAACTTTCCACGGGCCTTGACCGATAACGCTTTCACTGGAAAGATTGGATTCAAATTCCCAGTCTGAAATGGATCGTGTTTTAGCATCATCCATTTTTTTCAGGACATTTGAATATACCATTGAAACCGTATTTGTGGATGAAGCGGTTTCAAAAAGATCCGAGTGCCGGGTGGAAAATTTAATTTCCTTTTCATGGGGCTGATTGTTTTTATCCATAAAAAAGACCCGTATCAGGTGGTTCCCGGCAGGAACGGGATGAAAAGGTATCAGAGAAAAACCTGTGTCCGAAAGTTTTACAATAGCTGTCATATCTGTCTGATCCATAGAAACGGACAAGGTGTCCTTTAAATAGGGAACAGATATGGTTCCTTTGATATCCGGCTTTTTAGTGATAAGTGTTTGATCTTGTTCCGGAGATTCAAAATGAATGCTGTCCAGTCCAAATGCCTTTTGACTGGAGGATACTCCGGATAATATCAAGAGTACGGTAAAAAAATAACAGGTTTTTTTTATCTGCTTTACCAGTATCACCATTTCCTCCATCGAAAAGGGGTGTTGGTTAAAAAACAATGCCAGTCATTGTGCGCGATTCTTATTTTCCTATCCGGCCTGTAATAAAAAGTAAATAAATTTTTATTGTTTGAGTTCAATCGGGTCTGACGGCCTGCCCTGGCTGCCGTTGGCACTGTGGTAAACTATACGGTAGCGGGATATCCCTGAGGGTGCCGGATGGGTGTCCATCACCGTATCTGTTCCGGACAACCCTTTGTTTAATGTCATCCACGGCCCATCTGCTGTATCCTGACGTTGTATGGCAGTCAGCAGCGTTTCAGGCGGAGTTTTAAACCGGATACGAACATGGGCGAACGGTTTTTTTACAAGTTCAAGTTCAGGGTTTTGGGCTTTTGGAATATCTCCGGCAAAAACCCGGACCAGATGCTTTTTGCTCCAGTCTCCTGGCTGATTGTTTTCATCCACGGCCACCACGGCGTACCAGTATGCCTGTCCCGGAACCACATCGGTATCTATGTATTGCTTTTCTTTTATTGAAAGCCCTTTTTTGATAGCCTGCCCCTGTTTTCTTTCTGGCAGGTCTCTTAAGATCGTGAATGTTTTTGCATTCGGGTTGTCCTTTCCTGGGTTAAAGAACAGCGTAACTTTGCCGTCTTTGCCACTGATGGATGAAATAACCGGTTTTTTGGGCACAGAAATGTTTTTGAGGATGACTTCTATCTGCCGGGAGGGTTTGCTTTTTTTATCATCAAAACCAACCGCTACAACCCGGTAATAAAAGGTTCCGTAAGTTCCGGGGGCAAACCGGTCTTTAAAGGTTCTTGGTTTGATCAGATCCGGATTCAGGCGGGCCCAGTTTTTTTGTGTTTTATCGGCTTTTTCCACGATAAAGCCTGCCACTGGATAGTCTGGTTTTTCCCAGTTTAATGTTACCAGGATCGGGTTGACAGTGGCTTTCAGGTTGCCAGGTGCTGGAATGTTTCTGGTCCGGGCCATGGCTTTGACTGAAACTGATGGCTGCCCGGGCGTTCCGTCACTGCCGATGGAGCGCACCCTGTAGTAATACCTAATTCCTGGAATACTGGTTTTATCTGTATACGCTGTGACCCTGCTTTCAAGTCCTTTGGGGGTCATTGATTCATAGATGCCGCTGACAGTGGCGGATCGTTCAACTGTGAATCCTGATGGAATGCTGTTGTCCGCTGCATCCCAGAAGACGGTGATCTGGTTGTGTTTTTCTTTGAATGAAAGGTTTTCAGGTGGCAGCAGGGTTCTTATGTCCGGCATGAAAAGAGAAACAGAAGCCGGCCGGCTTTTTCTTCCAAAGACATCTATGCTGAACACCTGAAAAGTCAGGGTTTCTTCCAGGGGAGATCCGGCGTCTATATATGCGGGAAATTCAGGGTTCCAGGATAACCCTTTCATTATCTGATCTGTTCTGGAAGAATTTGCGTTTTTGGATATGCGCTGGATTTCATAGGATAAAACCGGCATTTCCTTGTTTTCAGGAGCAGGTTGCCAGAAAAGGAGCGCACCCGTGGCCTCCGCTTTTACGCTCAGTTTGAGAGGTGCTGGCGGCAGTGGTGTTGCTTTGCTGCTGTCGGTCTGTTTTGATATCAGCATAACGTCTGAGGCTTTCCGGTTTTTATCAAGAGCCAGGATTTTATAATGGCGGGAACCTGCGGGTATTCCGTTTATCTGGTATGCAAGCCCCAATGCTTTTGCCTTTGAAAACGAACTGAATGCGTTGATGGCCAGAAAGGCATTAAACTGTTGTCTTTGGATTTTGTCAGCTGTCCGGGCAGAAGCAATTCCTTCCATTAATCCGCGCACCGTGTCTTTTTGGTCCTGATTCAGCCCGGACAGGTTCTCTGTGGACAGGGGGATAATGTGATCGGCCAGGATTTTTCCTTTATCATCTGTCAGGCGCCATCCGTTTTGGGGCCAGTTTTCCACAGATACAAACCAGAACAGTGTGATATTTCCCTTGCCGTCTGAAGCGGTCAGAAAAACACCTTTTTTGCTGTCCTTCTGGGCAGCAGGTGCAAGCACTGGTATGCTCACTGTGATAAGCATCAGCAGGAATAGAAATATTAAAATATAATTTTTTTTCATCACAGCTCCTAAATATCAAACCTGAACGTGACGTCATCAGGCACTTCGGGTATCCAGTCCGGTACATCAATCACCAGTTTTGCTTTCATTTTTAATGGCGGTGCTTTTACTGAAACCCAGACCGTCTGGCTGAGTGATCCATCCCAGAGGGAGCCGCTGCAGGGAACATAGGCGTTAATTCCGGCACCGATTCCGAATTCTCCTTCCAGAACCTTCGGGGAGATATGGATCAGCATACTGGCATTTGCATACGCTTTGGCAGCAAAGATTCCGGCACATATTTTTCCTGTGTCAAAGGATAAGGCCCCGCCCACCTGGAACCCCACAATACTTCCGAATTGATAGAATCCTTTTGTATTTATCGTGTTAAATAAATTCAAGGTCAGAGGATCTTCTTTTCTGCCAGCCCAGATTTCCCAGTAATCATCTCCGAAGTGAAGGCCTACTTTTTCAGAGTTCTGGGGGATCTGACAGGAGATAGCGCCCTGGTAAAGAGAGAACCCGCCAAAGATATTGCCTTCAAAGATACTGTTGCCGTATTCAAAATGTCCGCCGCCAAGACCGATCCCGAAGATTCTGACAGAGCTGAAATCCATTCTGAAAATCATGTCTTCTGGATTCACTGTCAATTGTCCTGTCAGCTGGTAAATTTCGGTTGGTTCGGGAGAGCCGATGGTAATGCCGGCAGAATATATGGTCTTTCCCGGATTATCGGGAACAGCTGTCATGGGGGCGTTGGAAAACACGTTTTCCTTGAATCCATGCGCAAGTCCTCCGTTTACCTTTTTGAGATTCACACCGTTGGTGAAGATAGGGACATCAATGCCGGAGGCAATAACATGGCTCAGCCAATAGGGTTTTCCATTATAGGTTCCATACCGGAATTTTGCCTTGACCCCCAAAGGCACATCACCGAACATGGTTGAATCCACTTCACCGGTAAAGCTGTCCTGAACCCCGGCATCTGCATGGGCACTGGAGATGAATGAAAAAGAAGGCGGGCTGTCCTGCAGATCACTGCTGACAGGGCCGATGGTTCCCGGCAGGCTGATTTCAGGGTGCACCTTGATGTGAACCAGCGGATTGACATCCCCTGGATAGGTAGAATTTATGGTGATTTGAGAATGTGCAGGACCGCTTGCTGTGATTCCTTTTCCCAGGGGTTTGTCAAGGGTGTATGAAATGGTGATGTCATCGGCATTAAATGCATCATGGAAATTGATCTGCCCGTTGAAAGTAAAGGAGAGTCTTTCCGGTTTGAGTTTGTCAGCCGGAGCAAAAACATTCAGGCCTGTCAAGGTTAACTGTGCATCCCCTAACGTGGTGGATCCATTGACGGGAATAAACCGCTGGTGTGTCTGGTCACCCGTTCCTTCAAAATGGGCCTCTTCGAACACATTAAAAAAAAGATCGGTTAATTCGACGGTTGCAAACGGTTTGCGGCCATCTGTAAAATCAAAGGTGGTATCTGTAAAGATGCCCCAGCCGGAACCCATTTTTTCAAGGTTTTTTACCCTGGATGTCATGGTAATGTTCTGATAGTGTTCTGTCACAGACAGATTGTCCGTATCAAAGACAAATTCCACTTTGGCAGCGCTTTGCCCCTGGACATAATGGGCTGTGGCATCCCCGCCCTTAAGGCTTATTTCCGGCCAGGGAATATTCACCTGAACATTTTTATATACGGCATCCAGCGCATGGTTTTCTGCTGTGATGTCAATGCTGTCAAAGCTGATACTTCCCTGACCCAGAACATAGGAAAAGTTATTGTATGCGGCTTTTCCGTCTATCCCGCTGTTTTGGATGCTCCACCCGTTAGCTGATACACTCAGGCTTTCAATAATACCGAATACAAACGGATATAAAGTGGCAGTATCGCCAAGATGGACGCCGGCCCAGGGGGGAAGCATGACAGTCATGCCGGGACCTGACTGGGACAGATGTGCCGTATTGATGCCTGTGCCTTGTGCCGCAGTGATTTTTGGTTTGGTTTTTCTGCTTTCAGCAGATCTGGTATTTTGCTTCAAGCCGGCAGATTTTCTGCCTGAGGCGTTTGACGAGGTGTTTTTTCCGGTCGAACCCGCAATGGTTTTTATGGGTTTATTTCCCCTGAGGCGACTGAGGTCAAGCCTTACATCATTGGAAGAGATGCGGCAGCCGCTCCAGTAAATCAGGGTTTCAGGCATGGCAAGGCCTTGCGCATACCAGCCGTCCTGCGGTATCAGCGGGGCCTGAATATTGAGCCATTGGGGCGGCGTCAATGCGCCGACCCTGTGCAGTCCAGGATCCTTGATAAAAATATCCATGGCTGCAGTCAAGGGTTTGCGGGCACTCCCGTTTAATTGTTTCAGCGTGCCGGTAACACCGGGCAGATCATTTAAGGCAATATTCAGACTGGTTTCTGAAATACTCCCTTTGGTTACCACCTGTTCATCATTGACTTCCCAGTTATGAATATGAATGTCTGCAAAATAGGTGCTCATACTGCCGGGACTGTCCGGGAGGGTAAAATAAAGGGTTCCCATGCCTGAATACTTGCCGTTTGTTTTTGTGACCCTGCCCTGGATATTGGAAATGGTGAAAAACTGATCATCTTCCACCGGGAATTTGAATGCGCAGGGTAATCCTGCTATCGGCCCGTTCACAAGGTAGGTTCTGGTTTCAGATTTTTTATGTACATATGTTATGTAAGGGGCCTGCGCTGGGGCCTGCTGTCCCCCATGTCCACTGTTCATGGGCGGAATAAGCATCGCGCCTTCATATCCTTCAATGGTTGCAGATACGGTGATATCATAGGTTTTATATGCCCCGGCCACTTCCAGTGGGAGTTTGGGGGAGGTAAAAGTCTGGATGCCATGTTTGACATCTTCGGTATACTGATAGTCCTGGCCCAATTCGGTTCTGACAGGGGAAGGCCCTATATTTTCAATGGTTTTTGCAATCTGTTCCCCATCTATTTTCCAGCTTAAGTGTATTCTGCCAAGACCGAAATATTCGAGTTCTGCGATTGCATAAAAGCCCTCGTCACAGGAGGATGCCTGGGCATCTGACGCGGGCCGGAGCGTCTGCAGTGCCGATTGTGTGACCTGGTTGCTGGTGGCGTGCAAATTTTGTGCATTGCCTTGTGCGCTGACATTGTTCTGTTGAGAGACAGTATATTGGCGCTTCGGGTTTTGATCATTTTTTGCAGAAGAATTGCCCCGGGCCTGGTTTTTTCTTTTTGAGATAAGATCCGGATCAATTGTGGTCTGGGTACTTTGCGCCTGACCTGAAAAACCGGTAATGGACAGGTCAATCAGGTGCAATGGCCCTGTTGAAGCGGGATCTGCCTTGATATCCACAATCTTTGGCTGGCAGTAGATCAGAAACGCCCGGTCGCCCATATTTTCAAGGCCGCTGGCAACAGAATAGCCAGCAGAAGAAAAAGATACATTTGCCTTTGATTTTGAAATATCTTTTATTGTTGTTTTTTCTGCTTTGAATGCTTTTGAAACGACAGGACCGGAGCCTATGGCATCCGAGGCCGTTATACTGGATGCTGCCAGAAGTGTCTGGTTATCAAAGAATCCGGTTTGATTCTGATGCTGGGCCTGGTAAACAGATTCTCCTTTTTGGGCTTTGTTGGCATTCACAATGGCCTGGATATGTCCGGCATCATCTTCGGGCAGAACAAACACCCGAACCGGAAATTTCTGGGCATATCTGTAGGTGTGGGTCATGGAAATTTTTATCTGGCCCTGCGGCGGCTGGGTGTCATCGCCGGGTTCATAAGATGTTCCTCCGGGAGTTGAAGTCTGGGTCCCGTCACCTTCAAAGGCCAGCATTTCCTGTGTGGGCAAGGCCAAGACATAGTCCCATTCCCCATCTCCCCAGTCTATGAAGACATTGGAAAATGACCAGCGTTTTACCTTGAAGCTGTCAGATACCTCACCGTGGCTTACAAAACTCCATTCGGTGTTGTACCCGATGGCCCAGGGGCAGCCGTCAAGGGTAAACTGGCCGGTAACTTCAAGGGTATCTCCTACATAAAAATTATGGTCTTCAACTGTCTGACCCGGCTGATCATGGACTTTCTTTGCGGTCAAAGGGGTGTTTGCGCTGCTGCACAGCAGGCCGGTGGGACTGAATTCTGGAAGTTGCAGGGGCCATCGGTCTGAAACAGCCACTTCCACATCGGTGCTGGTCATATTGTTTGTGCCGGTTTGAATCTGGTAGGTTCCCGAGGTGAACCGTTTAAAACCAGCCACCTGCCAGTAGCAGTCAATGGGCTGGGAAATGTTTTGTATCAAGGAATTTGCTGATGCGGTGGTTGAAACCTGGCCGGCTGTGGCCGGGTCGATATTGTTTTTGATGAAGGCTTTTTGGGAAACGCCTGCAGCATTTTGAGCGGTTGATTTTTGAGAACTCTGGGAAGTATTGTCTGATTCCGGGCGAAAATAATTAAACAGTTCAGTCATAAAACTGACATCAGGACTGTAAAAAGAATCTGGTGGCGCACCCCCTTCTATTTTCCGGGTCATCAGAACAGTATTGTCCTTATCCAGAATTCTGAGTTCAAACCACTGACTGGTTCCATGCTGCTTTTCATCCCAGGTGAAGATAACCGCATCGTTGGCTGTTGGGATGCCATGGTCAGACTCCCAGTTTTCCATCATCATGAATTTTCCGAACTCAGGGGTTTTAAGTTCAATAATGCCTTTGGTAAATTGAATATCGGCAAGCAGGGGTTTTTTGATATTTGCGGGCAGTCGGGTTTTGGAGGGTATTTGAGGTGTCTGGACACCCAATTTTTGAAGATCTGGTGTTTTTTTTGTCAACGGGTCGGGTATTTTTTGGGCTGGAAGTTTTGTTTTCGGGACATCTGGGGGTGCCGGGGGCGAGGGTCTTGAGGGTAAAGGGATTGCCGCAATTACGGTTGCCACAGCTGATGTTTCATGACTGCCTTTTTGATCGATAATTTTGACTTGCCGGGGCCCTAAAGCGGCCTGTCCGGAAACCTGAAGCTCCATGCGGATTAAGTTGGAGGACGGATTATCCGGGCCCAGGTTAACACGAATGTCCGGTCCAAAATCTATCTGCTTGACTGAACTTAAATTTGCTCCGTTCAGACTTACCGTATAGGATCTGCCCTGGGTAAACATGTTCGGGCTGACACTTCGGACAACCGGTTGTCTGTAGGTTTCCATGATATTAACAGTTGCGTTGGAAGGACGGATTTGATCGTTATATACGATGTTTATGACCCGGGTGCCGGGTATGGTATCCGGTGCGACGGTTACCTGTAAACTGGCCATGGTGCCGATATCATTGCTCAGGTTCCAGTTCTCAGTTGTGATTCCAGCACCGAATTTCAACAGCATGTTTCCCTTTAAATTCTGACCGGAAATTATCAGTGTTGTTTTTTGTCCCTGGGTGAGAATCGCTGGCGCAACCGTGAGTATGGTGGGAAATATCGCATGCGATGGTGCTTTGATTGCGGGTCCGGGTGTTTTCTGCTGAATTCGGGACGGGATTTGTTTTTTAAAGTCAGTATCTCTGAGTGCAGAACAGGGACTGGCAAAGAAAAAGACTGTCATAAAGAGCGCTATTGCCGACAATGCGCTTTTTTTTGTCATATCAGTTGTCATATGGTGCAACCTTGCTATATTGTTTTTCTGTCGCCTTGAGAATGGTGGACTGTAATTCGTATGGTCGAAAATACTATAATCATATTTTATTGTCAAAAACAACACTGAGCTTTTAATTATGAACTTTAGATTTAATGGGGGTATTTTAATTGAAAGTTTCTGTTTTCAAGAGAAATAGTTCCCCATGATTATGAAAAACATTACACAATATATTACATAGTTTACTTAACCTTATGAATATTCTATTTGGAAAAAAGATTGCTTTTTGATGAGAGATCCTTTTATATAAACGTTATTTTTAAAAATTTATATAAAATATACGACTGGTATATTATTTGCAATTATGCATATCAAATCTGGACTTACCGTTTCAGGAGATAAGAGATGTTACAAAAATGCTGCAGATTATTGTTGGTCAATATTGCTTGTGCCGTTATCTTTACATCAACGGTTTTTGCAGGCCCGTTTAATATTGATATGTCCTTTACACCGTCTTTTTCCAGTTTTCTGTCAGAGACGCAGCAGTCTGTTTTTACACAGGCTGAAAATTACTGGGAAAATGTTATCAGTGGTTATCAAGCCGGGATTGAGATTGGAAGCCTTAGTATCATGGTTGATTATAGCCCTGTCGATGGCGAGTATAACAGGCTTGGCTGGGGCGGACCAACAAATATGGAATATCAGGGGGGGCTTGCTTTGGCAACAGAAGGCATTATGACCTTTGACAGTGCGGATTTTGAAAGGCTTTATATTGAAGGACGTCTGCTTGATGTTGTTATTCATGAAATGGCGCATGTAATAGGATTTGGCACGCTTTGGAAGCTCAATGACCTGTATGTTAATGGTTCCTATCAGTATACCGGAGCTGCTGCGCTGGCAGCGTATCAGGCAGCATATGATGCATCGGCAACCTGGGTGCCGGTTGAAAATGATGGGGGCGCTGGTACAGAAGGCGCTCACTGGGAAGAAGATATTTTTGGCAATGAATTGATGACAGGCTGGCTTGATTTGACCAATCCAGTCGGCTCTGTAACGCTGGGATCTTTTGTTGATATAGGGTATGTGCTGAATTCTGTTCCAGCACCGAGTGCATTCCTGCTATTGGGTGTCGGACTGTTGGGTCTGACAGGAAGAAGACGGAAAGCTTAAACATATTGTGTATTTAAATACAGCTCTGATTTTATTTTTCTTGTATCAGGGCTGTTTCTTTCGGGACATTCTGTATAGACGCAAGCTTCTGCGGCTTTGTATAAAAAACTTGAAAAAATATTAAAAATCTAATAAGATACACTCCTCGTGCGCAATATAGAGCCTATACCTGACTAAAATTAAATAAGCCTATCAGACAAACGTTAAAAAGAGACTGCCTTGAAGCATTGGGGTGTTTAAGGCCTGATGGACAGACAGATGCAGAGGTGCGACAATCATAATTTATCAGATATTCTGGTATGAGCAATAAGGAGAAAAAAGTGATGAAAAATAAAGAATACAGCTTGTACAGTGGTGGTCTTAAGGGCGCTGAGGAAGCGTTTGGCAGGTGTGCTGAAAAATATGGAATCAATGAAATCAATTATTCATTTGAAGGCCATAAATGTGCCAGAGAAAAAAATATTACCCTGCTGTCAGAAGATGAGTTGAAAAAAGGCAATATCAGCATGGAGATTGTTTCTGTCCGTATGGGCCGGAGATATGCCCAGGCTGATAAGATCAGAAAAGTTTTCCAGCTTATTTTTCATATGGTGAACAAAGGATATCAGGTGTTTGCCATTGGCTGGATACAGGAGGATAAAACAGTTAGGGGTGGAACTGGCTGGGGTGTTGAGCTTGCCAAGTTTTTTAATCGGCCGGTAAATGTTTTTGATCAGGGAACCAATAAATGGTATGGATGGGATGGCAAGGAATGGGTGGAAGAAACACCTTCGATTCTGCATAAAACATTCTGCGGTACAGGCACCCGGAACCTTTCTGATGAGGGCAAAGCTGCAATTGAGGATCTTTTCAAGAGTTCTTTTTCCTAAAAATCCGGTGTAAGGAATATTATAAAAATGATTAATGCTACAGATATCACCCTTGCCTATGGAAAAAGAATTCTGTTTAAGGATGTGAATATAAAATTTACAAATGAGAACTGTTACGGCCTTATCGGTGCGAATGGTTCAGGCAAATCAACGTTTTTGAAAATACTTGCAGGGGAAATTGAGGCCGATTCCGGCACGGTCAGTGTTGGGCCCAATGAAAGAATTGCCGTTTTAAGACAGGATCATTTTGCTTTTGATGAAAAAACAGTTCTGAATACAGTGATCATGGGGCATAAAAAGCTTTACAGCACCATGAAACTGCGGGATGAACTTTATGCAAAGCCTGATTTTTCTGAAGAAGACGGCATCCGATCCGGTGAACTTGAGATTGAATTTGCAGAAATGAATGGCTATGAGGCAGATTCGGAAGCTGCAGTGCTTTTGAATAACCTTGGGATTCCTGAAGACTTGCACACAAAGAAAATGAAAGATCTTGAAGGTGGAGAAAAAGTTCGGGTACTTCTTGCCCAGGCCTTATTCGGTAATCCGGATGTGCTGCTTCTGGATGAGCCCACCAATAACCTGGATATTAAATCCATAGAATGGCTGGAGCAGTTTTTATTTCGGTTTAAAAATACAGTGATTGTGGTATCCCATGATCGTCATTTTATGAATCAGGTCTGCACACATATTGCGGATATTGATTTTAATAAGATCACGGTTTATATGGGAAATTATGATTTCTGGTATCAGGCCAGCCAGTTGAATCTCAGACAAAAACTGTCTGAAAACAAAAAACTTACGGATCGGGCTCAGGAGCTGAAAACCTTTATCCAGAGGTTCAGCTCCAATGCGTCTAAATCAAAGCAGGCCACCTCCAGAAAAAAGCTTTTGGAAAAACTGACCATTGAAGACCTGCCGGTGTCATCAAGAAAATATCCATTTATTCATTTCAAGCCGGAACGGTCCTGCGGCAATATTATTCTGGAAGTGGAAGGCCTTTCCAAATCCATAGATGGCCAGATAATCCTGAATGATGTGAGCTTCACGGTGAACAGCGGGGACAAGATTGTCTTTTTAAGTAAAAACAGTATGGTGCAGACGATTCTTTTTCAGATTCTGACCGGAAGCATGGAACCGGACAGCGGGACATATCGATGGGGTGTTACGATTACCCATTCTTATTTTCCAAAGGAGCATTCTAACTATTTCAATGGTAATAAATCGCTTATTGACTGGCTTTTGCAGTTTGCACCCCCCAAATCAGATGAGAATTTTGCCAGAACTTTTCTGGGCCGGATGCTTTTTTCCGGAGAAGAAGCCACAAAAAAGGTTGGTATGCTGTCTGGCGGGGAAAAAGTTCGCTGTATGTTTTCAAAAATGATGCTTGCAAATGCTAATGTTTTATTGCTGGATGAACCCACCAACCATCTGGATCTGGAATCCATCACTGCATTGAACAGCAGTCTGGAAAAATTTTCCGAGGTTATTTTATTTACCTCCCATGACTATGAGTTTGTAAATACGCTGGCAAACAGGGTTATTGAGCTTTCGCCGGATGGAATCATAGACCGGCTTTCAACATATGAAGAGTATCTTGAATTTATAAAAGCAGCTTCAATCAACTGATTCTTCTATACAGGCGGAACCCGACCGGTCAAGAATCACAACCTTTGGCAGCGGCTTGATGAACTGCTGCCGGAGGCTGTACGTATACGCGCCCTGTGTCGGGATCAGGAGAATATCATTTTCACAGATGTCCTCACCAAAATACGCATAGCCCCAGACATCATGGGGCGTGCATAAGGATCCGAGGATGTGACATGGCTGTTGTGTCATGGCACTGCGGGTGAGATTCAGCACAGGGAAATAATCTGTTTCAAATCTTTCCCAGCCAATGGTGTTTGTTCCGGCATCAGTGATAACAAGATCGTTGGCTTTTCGGTCAATAATTTTTAATAAAATATGCATGGCATCGTTACAGATCCATCTGCCCGGTTCAAAGCATATTTTGCATGGTATCAAAGGAAAGATGTTGTCTTTGATCGCCCCTGTTATATGCTGCGCAAAAAATTCAATGGGGGCTGCAGGGGCTTTTAAATAGGACAAGGCTGTGTCAGACAGTGTCCATTCTCCCTGGGGCGGCCAGTATCCGCCGCCGATATCGAGAAATTGTATGGATTTAAGAAAATCCTTGGGCATTTGTCCCAGCTGATTTCCCAAAGTGCCAATAAATTCGACCTGTCTGTCAGGAAAAAGGTTCCAGGAGGAATGAAACTGCAGCCCTGAAAAATTCAGATAGGGTGATTTTTTGACTGCTTCATAAAAAGGGTTCAATTCTTCAAGCGAAATGCCGAATTTTCGCCATAACCCTTCCGGGTTACAGTTTATGCGAACGCCTATATTCAGGACTTTTTTTTTAATTTCAAGTATGGATTTAAGCCGTTTGAGTTCGCCCGGACTGTCAATCAGAACCGTTACACGATCATTATGTTCAATTGCTTTTTCAAGTTCAGGATCGGTTTTTCCCGGACCGCTGAAAATAATATTTTCTGCATTCAGTTTCAAGGCAGTCGCTAATTCTAATCCGCTGGATACATCTATCCCGAAGCCCTGCTCTATCATGATTTTTGAAACATGGGGCAGATTATTGCTTTTCATGGCAAAATAAAAAGCGGTTTCCGGAAGGTCTTTTTCAAATGCCTGTCGAAAGGCCTTTGCCCGGTCCCTTAAAACATCGGATTCCAGTATATATAAAGGAGAGCCGAACTGTTGCGCAGCATCCAGAAAAATGTGTTTTCGATCAAAAAAATCACGGATAAAATCTTGAAAAAATGGCGCGGATATTTTTTGCACCGTCTGGTTTTCCAGGGGGGTCATTCTTCTATTTGCACTCCAAGGCGGTTTTTGATCAGAAGGCATTGTGTTTCAGGATAGATAGTGCTGGCGGGTTCGATGATAATATGGCCCAGCAGCCAGGAATCATAATCTGCCGGAGGCATGGTAATGATATGTCCGGGCTTTCTGATGAAATGGATTTTTTTGATTCTTTTTTCGCCATCCAGCCCCCGGGTATCAAAACCTAAAAGTTTCCCTGCTTTTTGTGCATGGATTCTGATGCCGATCAGGGGCTTGTAGGAAAAAGCGTTTTTCAGGTTCAATGGTTTTTGTGCTGCCATATCAAGCGTTAATGCTAAAATATCAATGTCTCCGGCTTCTTTGAGGAGAAACGGAATGCAGTCCCCTCCCGGTCTGGGAGTGATTTCAACCAGAAAGGGATGGCGATCCTCTAAAATAAAATCCACCATGCAGATTCCTTTTTGAATCCCCAGGGCTTTTGCGCCGTTGAGCAAGCAGGTTTCAAACGCCTGCAGATTGACTCGTGGGGGCAGACCGTCAACCAGAACATATCCTGAAACCGTTCCGAACACCTGGTCTGCCTGCTTGATTTTCCGGGTCATGCGGACGATGCGTATGGTGCTGTTTTCTATTATAAAATCACAGCTGTATTCCGGTCCGGGAATAAATTTTTCTGCAAGCATCAAATGGTCATGTGAAGAACTTTTCTTGAATAACGGATTTGCCTGTCTTTTTATGAGCCCGTTTTTAAGCGCTTTAAAATGTATTTTACATTCTTTGGGTGTCTGGCACCTGAAAACAAGTTCGCTTCCGCTTCCGTAAAAAGGCTTCAGAACAATACCGTTTGGAGTTTCTGAAAGAAATTGAACAGCATCTGTTTCTGAGTTTATCGGCATTGACTCAGGACAGGGGATGTTTTTCTGCTGCCACAGAACTTTTGAGAGATGCTTGTCTCTGCAGTTCTGGATGGCTTCAAGGCTGTGATATTCAAGACCGAGATGTGACGCGAGTCTGGATGCAAGCTCAAGGGATTCGCAGTCAAAGCAGGCCACGCCTTTAATTGTCTGGTTCCATTTTTTGAGGTGACAGGCCAAAGCCTCTTTGACCGGATCAAAACTGTCCAGGGAAATACAAAGTTCTTCATTTTCTGACGGAAAATTCTCCAGGGCAGTTTTACGGATTTTCGGGTCGGTCAGAAAAAGGGCTTTTTCGGGGCATGCCTTTTGAATCCAGTCTATATAGTCTGATGTGGTTCCGATGACCAGTATTTTTTCAGGCACAGATGGCTTCTCTTTCAAAACGGTTATATTTGTGCAGGGGCATGGCCTTGTCAATATTAATTTCAAAAAAAGGTCTGGGCGTCAGGTGAAATCGTTTTTTCCAGTTAAAATCTCCGCATAGAAAATCAACAGAGTCAATTTTTTTCTGGCAGGCCCAGTCCATATGATGAAAATTAATAAATTTGGCAATTCCGGGAAATTCCGGGTCTGTTCCGCCGGCCAGAAGTGTGTAGGTGTTTTTGAAAATAGCGCCGATGTCTATGGCTGCAGTTTTTCCGCCTATTTTTATGGTTGTTATTCTCAGCATACCCATTTTGTGCAGAAAGGATACCAGCCGTTCAAATGAGTCATAAAAACGCGGATCACTGAAATAGGAGTGATGACTGAAAGATTGGATATTCATATGAAACATCTGGTCAAGATCTTTTGTATTGTTAAATTTAAAAGAAATATCGCCATCATTAAATCGTTTTAATTCATTGCGTAGCTTTTTTCTGCTTTTTCCGGAAAAACCCTGCCAGTAGTTTTCAAAGGAGAAATCACAGAGTCCCGGGAAAAACAGATACCCCTCATCATCCTGCTGTGCGACGTCAAAGTTTTCCAGAAGGGTGTTCCAGTCCAGATATCTTAAGTGCACAGAGCCGGGGGTGGAATCCAGTAACATTTGAAAAATTTCGTAATTTTCAGCAATAATTTTGTTTTGTTCCATCCAGGTTCGACCCTGCCAGGTTTCCCCGGGAAACTGGATATAGCTGCCGGATTCCTGGTCCCAGCTCAAGGGAAGAAATCCAACAATTGTATTGTTTTTTTCAACCGTCTGAAAATGCAATGGCCTTGAAAAAACATCATGAAAGCATGATCGGACCTCCCAGAGGTCAAAAAGTCCTTTTGCCGGCCACATTTTTTCCCAGAGAATCTGGCATTGCAAAGGGTCTTCATAGACGGATGTTTTCATTGGCTGTTACCATTTTTCCCGGGTGGTCTTTTTTTCCCGGGATTTTTTATCCATTTTTTTTTTAATTTTTTTGTCTTCCCATTCAATGTCTTCATCTTTAAATTTAGGGCTTTTGTGTTTTGTTTTTTTTAGATTTTCTTTGCTCATTTTAAGCACGTCCTTTAAATTTTATCCGCTTTATAAAAAACCTAGACTTAAATTTCCTTTTGATCGCTGCACAGCATGAATTGTGCCAGAAATAATACTCAACTTTTTTTTAACATAAGTCTTATGAAATCAGCCACTTATGACTATGTGGCCGGTGGGTGGTCCGGGCGTAGATCGGTAATTTATTGCCGAAATAACCTATTTGCGGTAATAAATTACTTAAATTCGGCAAGAAATTTATAAAGATTGAATTTTCTCAAAGGTAATTATCTATTTTTTATTGGTTTTATGGAAGTATTCTGGTATATGCCTACAAAGGTGTTGAGCGGTAATTTTTTACCGATAAAAAGGAGATGGATGTGTTAATCAGGGTATCCTGTGCCATAAAAGAGGAAAAACTTCAGGCTGATTTAAAAGACAGGCTGTCGGAGCTGGATGTTCAACTGATATTTACCCAGGAATCAAAAATGTCATGGCAGGAGCTTGCACGCAGTTGTGCAGATATTTTTATTATCAGCAAGGCATTGATTCCCAAGCCCATTGAATCCAGCATTTTTATTCTGAACAATCTGCCTGAAAAGCCGATTACAGTTGTTCTGCATGATCTTGAATCCTCAGAAGAACATGCGATTTTACTGGCCTCCGGTGTGGATGTAGTTTTATATTCGGGCATTTCCTTTGACAGTCTCAGCGAAGCCATAGAGAGCATCATCGAGTCCCGGCGGCAATTTCATTATATGGAGCGGTTTGATCAGCGCGGCAGGTTCCAGCCCAGGCTGAATGATTTTATTTCAAACAGCAGGGAAATGCAGATTTTTCTTGATGAAACCCAGCAGGTGGTATCAAGTGACTCCAGCCTGCTTCTTCTGGGTGAAACAGGGGTTGGCAAAGAACATCTGTCAAAAGCGATTCATGCGGAAAGCCACAGGTCTTCAGGGCCGTTTATTGCCATCAACATGGCAGCGATCCCTGAACAATTAATGGAGAGTGAGTTGTTCGGTCATGAGCAGGGTGCGTTTACCGGAGCGGTGCGTTCAAGAAGAGGTGCTTTTGAAATGGCGCACCAGGGAACCCTGTTTCTGGATGAAATCGGAGAAATGTCTTTGCAGACACAGTCTAAACTGCTTCGGGTGCTTCAGGATTTTGAATTTGTACCTGTTGGCGGAGAAAAGCCGGTTTGGGTGGATGTCAGAATTATTGCCGCGACCAATAAAAATCTTGAAGAAGAAATTGAGAAAGGAAATTTTAGAAAAGATTTGTACTACCGGCTCAGTGTTATTACGCTTACCCTGCCGCCGTTGAGAAAACGCAGTGAAGATATCCCTTCAATGGCCAATCATTTTTTAAATTTGTTTACCAAAAAAGTGGGCAAAGAAATTAACCGCTTTTCCCAGCTTGCCATGGAAGCGCTGTGCAATTACAGCTGGCCCGGAAATATACGGGAATTGATGAATGTTATTGAAAGAGCGGTTCTGCTGTGTAAGTCGGATCGGATATCCATTGAAAATCTGCCCACAACCCTGCATCTGAATCCGTTATCCCTTTCTTCGCTTTTAAATTCAGATGATTTTGATTCAAGTACCTGGGGCAATAAAACGCTTCCGGAATTAAAAGCTGAGATTATCAAAGAGATTGAAAAAAAATATCTGAAAATGATTTTACAAAAAACCTGCGGTAATCTGGGTGAAACAGCAAGAATTGCAGGAATTCATCCCAGGGGCCTTTATGGGAAAATGAAAGCACTGGGTCTTGATAAATCCGGATTTAAGTCAAATTATAATTAAAGCGTCTGTTTTATAGCCGGTGATTGTTTTTGTTTTGTGATTAAATAAAATGAAAACGGTGATATACAGTTAAATATAGACATGCATATAAAAGTTTTTTTAGTGGTTTATTGTTATTAAATCAATATGTTGCCCTGTTTTAGGCCCTTTGGCACAAAAAATGTAAAGCATTAAGTAAACCCGGAATATTTTACACAGGAGGCAATAAGAATGGAAGGAATAAGACTGAATAATGATCAATTTTCAGATTATTACAGCGCCGAGTTTCAATTGAACAATTCAAAACTTGTTTATCAGTTCAAAATCAGGAAAAGCACCACAGAACCCATGTTTGCAGTTGTTAAAGAAGGATCACGGGCACTGGACTATATCAAAGAGGGAGATATCATTCCCATGCGCTATTTTTCTCTGGATAAATCGGTTCCCTCCCGGTCAAGACAAACAAAAATAAAATATATCTGCAAAGACAGTTCTGTCGGGTTTAAGGATCATTATGTCATTGGTCTGGATATTCAAACGCAGCCTGATCGTGTGGTTGCCTGATGGATTTGTGAAGCTCAGCCCTTTTTGAATTATCTTCGCAAGGGCGCTGTGTGCAGGTGAGCGCCGCCATCAACAATAATTGTTTCTCCGGTGGTCCAGTCCATGCCGGTGATCAATCCCACAGCTGTCTGTGCAACGCGTTCTGCTGTTGCCGTATCCTTCAGCGGAGCGATGCTTTGTATTCCAGCCAGCATTTTTTCATAATTTTCTTTGCCAATACCTTTTTCCAGCCATTCTCCCTGAACAAACCCCGGACAGATGGCATTTACCCGTATCCGGGGGCCTAATACCCTTGCCAGAGACAGGGTCATGGTCACCAGCGCGCCCTTGGATGCAGCATAGGCAATGGAGCTTCCCACACCTGTGATGGCTGCAATGGATGCCATATTGATAATATGCGCAACAGGCTGTTCGCCCAGTGCAGTTTGCGCGGCCCGGGTCATCTGGAATGCGCCCACCGTATTTGTGGCATATATATCCAGAAAATCCTGTTTGTCCAATCCATCCAGCTTCTGGTGCTCACAAAATTTTGTGGTACCCGCGTTATTGATCAGGACATGCAGCTGGCCGAATTCTTTTAATGCAGCATCAACAAGCATTTTGCAGCCTGTATCTTTTGAAACATCTGCCTGCTGGATCAGTGTTTTGACCCCGTGTGCCTTGCAAAGCCCGGCGGTTTTTTGCGCCCCGGCTTCATTCTTGTTGTAGTTGATGACCACATGGCAGCCGTTTTTTGCAAAAGCCAGTGCAATGGCAGCGCCAATGCCTGATGAAGCGCCGGTAATGAGTGCAACTGAGTTTTTTAAGTTCATTTTTTAGTGTCCAGTAAATTACGAATGGTTTGTGCCATTTTTTTTGTTTCCACAGGTTTCATTAAAAACGCATCAATGGGTAAGTCTGGTGCTGTCTGAGCATTGACCTTTTCACTGAATCCTGTGCACAGGATGATGGGGATATCCGGCCGGATGTCTTTTATGGCCCGGGACAGTTTATCTCCGGTCATTTCAGGCATGGTCATATCGGTAATAACCAGTTGAAAGGACTGTGGATCTGCTGTGAAGAATTCCAGGGCATCCTTGCTGCTTGTCTTGACGACAACGTGATAGCCAAGTCGTTCTAAGAGTTGTTTCTGTAACCTTCCGATAACGGGTTCATCATCAACAAACAGGATGTTTTCCTGTCCATGTTCAATGGGCTGTTTGGTTTTGTCTTCTGTTTTTCCAGGTTTGTGCAAAGACAGTGGCAAATATACATGAAAGGTTGTTCCTTTGGTTTCTTCACTGCAGACGGTAATGTGTCCGCCATGAATTTTTACAATTCCATGAACAACCGAAAGTCCCAGTCCACTTCCCTTGTCCGGTGTCTTTGTTGTAAAATATGGATCAAACACACAGGCAAGATTTTCTCTGGCAATACCGCATCCGGTATCACTGACAAACAGGTCGGCATACTTTCCCGGCAGCAGGTCTGGATATTGTGCTGCCTGATTTTCATCCAGATGCGTTAATTCAAGTCCGATTTCAATTACGCCGGTATCTGTGATGGCATGGGCTGCATTTGTAACCAGATTAATGATGATTTGATTCACCTGGGATGTATTGGCGTTAATGATAATGGGCTCAGGGCATACCTGCACTTTAATTTCAATGCTTGACGGGATGGTTGACCGAAGCATTTTAACCGCATCTGCCAGCATTGAGTTAATCTGGACAGGTGCTTTTTCCTGTTCGTCTTTTCTGCTGAAGGTAAGAATCTGTTTAACCAGCTTTCTGGCTCTTTGCCCAGCCCGAAGCACTTCTGTGAGATTATTGTGAAGATCCGTCTGTTTTTGAACATCCTGCAACGCAAGTTCTGTGTACCCGAGGATGGAAGACAGGATATTATTAAAATCATGGGCAATACCGCCTGCCAGATTGCCAATGGCTTCCAGTTTCTGGCTTTGCCTGATGGCATTTTCCTGATCCCTGAGTCTTTTTTTCAGGCTGTTTTCCAGGGATATGTCTCTGAATACGCAATGGGTCTGGATGAAATCACCAGCTTTATTGCGCCTGATTCTGCCGTCAAACCGGGTTGAAATGAAAGACCCATCTTTTTTTTTCATTTCAAATTCAATCCCCATGATTTCACCCATGGATTTGAATTTTGGAAAATTTTCCTTGAAATGATCTACCCATTCCGGGTGTAAAAAATCTCCAAAGGATTTGCCAATGACATCCTCCCGGTTATATCCCAGAATTTCCAGCCAGATTTGATTGACTTCAATGATCTGGCCGTTTTCATCAAGGGATTGATAAGGCAATGGTGCATAGTCAAACAGTTTTTGAAACCGGTCTTCATTTTCCGGCAGACGTCTTTCTTTTTCCCGGTCAATGGCGGTGTCTTCAGCAATGACTGTTTTTGGGGCCTCATCCATTCACAGATTCCTTGTTAATGACAGAGTCAAAATAGTCTGGCAGGTGCATGAAAAAAATTGAACGATCTTTTTAGTTAAAAAATAGTATAACAGGTGATAGGATATTGCAAATTGATTTTAACACTTGATTCTTCCATACAGCACCCCTTAACATGGAGAACCGTATGAACATCAAAATAACTCGGTCAGACGCAGTTGTTCTTGATCCAGAGTTGACAGATATCCTGGAAAACAGACTGGAGTCTTTAAATGAAAGTCTCAAGAAAAATGACATGAAGTTTTTTCTGGATGAGCGAATGTCTTCAGATTTAACAAAAGTGCTGCTGTACAGTGAGTTTATCGCCTCAAGCGTGATAAAAACCCCCGGCCTTCTTAAAGCCCTGGTTGAATCGCAGGATCTGGATCAACCGTATTCGGATCAGACCTATTCAGCAAGAATCAGCAAAAAGATATCTGCAGATCTGGATGTGTCTGCAGTGAAAGATATTCTGCTGGACATCCGTTTGTATGAAATGATCCGGATTGCCTGGCGGGATCTGACCGGCACAGCCCAGCTTGAGGAAACACTGACGGATTTGTCAAATCTTGCAGATGCGGTGGTGGAGATAGCCGTAAAGGCGATTTTTGATGATCTGGTTTTGATGTATGGTAAACCGCAGAACAGCGAAAACCAGTTGCAGCATATTATTGTACTGGGCATGGGTAAGCTGGGCGCAAAAGAGCTTAATTTTTCTTCGGATATTGATCTGATTTTTGTATACCCTGAAACCGGAAATACAAATGGGGAAAAAACAATTTCCAATGAAGAATTTTTTACAAAACTGTGCCGCAGATTTTTAAAGTTTTTTTCAACAGGCGTTGCCCATAGTAATTTTTACCGGGTGGATACCCGGCTTCGCCCGTATGGTGAAAGCGGGCCTGTTGTTATGAGTGCCCCAGCATTTGAAGCATATTATCAGGCCCAGGGAAGACAGTGGGAGCGGTATGCCATGATCAAGGCGCGCCCTGTTGCAGGCGATATAAAAGAAGGAGAACGGATTTTAAAAATGCTCAATTCGTTTATCTATCGCCGGTATTTTGATTATGGATCTTTTGATTCCTTCAGAGAGATGAAGCATCGCATTGTTCTGCAGGTAAAAAACAAGAAATTGAAAAATAATATCAAGCTGGGACCCGGCGGAATAAGGGAGATTGAATTTTTCGGCCAGTTGTTTCAGTTGATCCGGGGCGGGGTTGAGCCCAGACTTCAGGAACGAAAAATTTTAAAGGTGCTGGATCTATTGGTAGATCATCAATGTATTCAACCAGAAACGTCAAACGATCTTAAACAGGCCTATGTTTTTTTGCGCATGACAGAAAACCGGCTTCAGGCATATGCAGATCTGCAGACCCATGATATTCCGGAAAATCCAGTCCAAAGAAAAATTCTGGCGCTTTCAATGGGCTATGGGGACTGGCCTGATTTTGAAACGGTTTTAAAAAATCATATGCAAAAAGTTCATCATCATTTCAATGCGCTTCTGGCAGAGGAGCATAAGCAAACCATGGATAAAGACATTCTGGGGCTTAAAGAACTCTGGGCGAACCTGAATGATCCCCAGTTTGCTGAAGATGAAAATCCCATTGCCGGGTTTGAAAACCCGGACAGGGTGATTCATATCCTGAAGTCTCTTAAGGAACATCCCCATACCCGGCAACTGACCGCAAATGGAAGAAAAAAGCTGGCAGCACTGATTCCGGAGCTGGTCCGGAAAACAGGAGAACAAAACAATTCCGAGGACATTCTGGTTAAGCTCATTGATCTGATTATTACCATTGAAAGAAGAACCTGTTATCTGTCTTTGCTCATCGAGAATACAGCCGCGATGGAAAATCTGATTAATCTGGCACAAAAAAGTCCCTGGATTATCGGGTTTATTTCAAAACATCCAGTGCTGCTGGATGAACTGATGCACCCGGATTCTTTGTATGTTCCTCCGGACAGAACTGCATTGGAAAAGCAGATGGAAATCCGCATGTCCTCCCTGGCTTCAGATGATCTGGAATACCTGATTGAAGAATTATGTGTTTTTCGTCAGATCAGTATGCTGCGGGTGTCCGCAGCCGATGTCAGCGGAAATTATCCGTTGATGAAAGTCAGCGATCATCTTACCTATATTGCTGAAATTATATTATTGCAGGCGCTGAAAATTTCCCATGATATTGTCAGTAAAAAATACGGTGTTCCTGAGGGGACGCATGAAAATGATCTTGACCACTGCGGGTTTGCCGTTATTGCCTATGGCAAGCTTGGCGGATTCGAAATGGGATACACATCAGACATTGACATCGTGTTTTTATACAAGGCAGATTCGGGGATGACACAGGGCAAAGACAGATCTATTGAAAATATCAGGTTTTATACGAATCTGGCCCAGAGAATGATTCATATTTTAACCCTGCATACGTCTGCCGGAACACTGTATGGCGCTGATATGCGTCTGCGCCCGGAAGGCAGCGCCGGGACCATTGTCTCGCATATTGATACCTATGAAGATTATCTGAAAAATCATGCATGGACATGGGAACACCAGGCCCTTATCCGTGCGCGATGTGTTGCCGGAGATAAAGGGGTGAGCAGGCAGTTTGAAACCATCAGAAAAACAATTCTTACCCGGAAACGGGATGCCGGTGTATTGAAAAAAGAAGTGACAGATATGCGGGAGCAGATGCGAAAGAAGCGGTTGAAAAAGGTTCAGGGTCATTTTGATTTAAAACAGTCCAAAGGCGGTATGGTAGATATTGAATTTCTGGTCCAGTATCTGGTTTTAAAAGAGGCGCACCGATGTCCGGATCTGGTTGTCTGGACAGATAATATCCGGCTTTTAGAGAGTCTGGATGCTGAAGGCATTATCGGCCCGGACGAAAGCCAGCAGCTGCAGGAGGCATATATTGCCTTGAGGCGATCCATCCATCGATTGAATCTTCAGGAAAAATCATCGTGTCTGCCGGAAAATACGTTTTCTGATATAAAAACCAGTGTGATTAAACTCTATAAGAAGTATCTGGCACAATGACAGCTCAGGAAATCAGGACCAGGCTGAGCCACGGCCAGTAGGTGATGATCAGGACTGCGGCCAGAAGCACCAGCATAAAAGGGATGGTGGCTTTGTAAATTGCCATGATGGGTTTATTGAACCGGTAGCCTGCAATAAACAGGTTCATGCCCACAGGCGGGGTGAAATATCCGATCTGCATATTGGCTAAAAAGATGATCCCCAGATGCGTCGGGTTGACGCCGTAGTTAATGGCAACCGGCAGCATCAGGGGAACCATGATGATGATGGCGGAAAAAATATCCAGAATCGCACCTAAAATCAGCAGAAAAATATTTAAAAGGATCAGAAAAACAAGTTTGCTGGAAATAAAATATTGGCAGATTTTAAATAATTTCATTGGCGCCTGCGCATCAATCAGATAATTTGTAAAGGCTAAAGATACCCCTAAAATGAGAAGAATGCCCCCGACCATGACCATGGATTCTCTGATAATTGAGGCCAGTTGTGCCATTTTAATTTCTTTGTAAATAAAAACCTCAACAATTAAAACATACATGGCAGTAACAGCAGCTGCTTCTGATACGGCAAAAAAGCCCGTGTAAATCCCTGTAAATACAAAAAAAGGCAGAGGGATTTCCCAGATGGCTTCGCGCATGGCTGACCATGCTTTTGAAAAAGAAAAAGCCGTTAACGGTACCGGAGTTTTCCGGTTTGTCCAGATGCTGTACAAAGATAAAAGCACAATCATTAAAATAGCGGGAAGAATTCCTGCAATGAACAGTTTTTCAATGGAAATCTGTTCTCCCGTGTTCATTTGCTGGGCAATGACACCATACAGAATCAGCGGCAAGGATGGGGGAAGTAAAAGTCCCAGGCTTCCTGATGTGGTGACAAGCCCGAGACTGAAATTATCATTATATCCAGCCTGTTTTAATGCCGGATATAATAAGGCACCCATGGCAACAATGGTAACCCCGGAAGCGCCGGTAAAGGCCGTGAAAAGCGCACAGACAATAAAGGCAACAATGGCAAGGCCGCCGGGCATCCATCCGAAAAATGCATGGGTCAGACGAACCAGACGGCTTGAGGTATTGCTTTCTCCTAAAAGGTATCCGGCAAACGTAAACAGCGGCAGCGCCAGCAGAATGGGGGTGTCTGCAATGCGGAACAGTTCGATGGCCATGACAGACAGGTGAATATCACTCATATAAAATCCTGTCATGGCTGCGGCAATAATGATGCAGAACAGTGGAGCCCCTAAAAAGGCCAGCAGAATCAGTATGGCAATAACAAGATAGATCATTGATCTGCCTGCATGAAGATATCTTTTAATGCGGAAAATGACAGGAGAATATATCTTACACTGATTACAGCAAAAGCAACGGGAATAATGCTTTCACAGATCCACACCGGAATGTCTGCAAAGGCTGTCATGCCATCTTGTTTTTCCATCCGGACAAAAGCCACACTGAACCAGGTCATGATTGAGCAGACAGCCGCTGCAAAAATGCAGATGATCAGGGTTGATATTTTCTGGGCAAGGCCGGGAAGATACCGGGTAATAATATCTATATTTATATGATGGTTGTTTCTGCTGGCAATCATGGCACCGATAAGGCCGATCCATAAAACCAGCGTGCGAACCAGGGGATCTGCCCAGAGAATTCCTGAATCAAACAGATTTCGCAGTATAATCTGGAGCACAGCCATGGAAATCATAATCAGCAGCAAGGCGATGAGCAGGCTGTCTTCGATTTTTTCAAGAAAGCGGATGCTTTTTAGATAGACTGTGTTTTTTTTATCGGTCATTTTTGAGACTGGGACACGGTTTTGGTTTTAGAATGAAATTCATCAAGCAGGGCATCCAGTCTGTCAGCGACCTTTTTGGGCAGAACGCCGGATCTGATCATTTCTTCAGACGCAGCATCCGCCACCCGGTACCATTCCGCCCTGGCTTCTTTGGATGGATTGATAAAAACAATCCCTCTTTTTTTAAGCGTTTCAATGGCTATGATATCATCCAGGCGGTTCTGGGTATCAATCTCATGCATTGCCCGGGTCATGATCTGCGAAACAATTTTCTGATCTTCCGGGGAAATTTTCAGGAAACTGTTTTTTTCTATGGCCAGAACCGCATGAAGGTAAATCAAAGGAATATTGGTTACATATTTAATCTGGGTGTGCCATTGTAGAATGAGTGCGCCATAGGGTGAGGTGCCTACGGTATTGATCAGACCGGACTGCAGGGCGGTTCTTACATCCGCGATAGGAAGCGGAATGGGGGCTATGCCGAAGGCTTTTATGGAATCCTGGCTGATCTTGTCATTGTCCGGAATCCATACTTTCTGGCTTCTTAAATTTTCCACCGTTTCAATGGGTTCCTGGGACATGATATAGGCAAACCCGCCGCCAATGAGTCCGAAAGTCACAAATCCGGCATTATCAAGACCGTTGATAATAAAAGAATCCATATGTTTTCGAACATAGTCGATTTCTTCCAGACTTTTGAATTTCATGGGCTGGGCATACAGCTGATTGGCTGGAAAAAACTGGGAAAGACTTCCGCCGACAACAGCACCGCCATGCAGTTGGCCGATCCGGATTTTTCTCAGGACAGCACTGTCGTTTCCCATAACCCCGCCGGGATAGAATTTAAACACGACCCGGTTATGGGTTTGTTTTGTAACCTGATCCGCACCCTCGCGCATTTTTTCCATCCACATGGACCCTTCCGGAGACAATGTGGCGATTTTTAGTGTAAACGCTTGACTGCTCTGCACACAGAAAAGGACAATGAATACTCCTGCAAGAATTCGATAAATTGAAAATATCATATAATTTCTCCGGCACACTGGTTGGGTTAAAAATAGTCTGTTGAGCTTTTCAGCAGTTCTTTTGCCTGCTGTACAGCATATGTATTGATAAGTGTATATCCAGGAATTTGGGGATCTGTCTTTAATACGTCATTTAATAATTGATCATGAAGGGCCTGGTCAAAGATCATCCTGGCATAAAATTTTGCATACATGACTTTTATCATCAGGTTTTTTCCGCCGGAAATTTCCAGGGCGGTTTCAAAATGGTGTTTTCCTGTTTCGGGTCTGCCGCCAAGGGCTGGCGGTAAAAGCGTGGCCATGGTTCCAAGATAAACAAATGCAGCACCGTCTTTGTAAGTTTTATCCAGTTCGACAATTTTCTGCATGATGTATTCTATCCGGGCCATGTCTGCAATGGCATTCAGATCATTTTTATTGGCCAGTATCCATCCGGCCCAGGCATTGCCCAGAGAAAAAAGAACCGGCACATCTTGTTTTGTCATGCTTGATACGACAGTTTCAAATTCTTTGTAGGATGTTTTTTTAAGGCTGCAGGCATCATTTCGAGCCAGGCACATGGCATTACTGGCATAGGTTAATGCTTTCTGTGTCATTTTTCGGGAGCGGGTTTTATCTTTTACAAAGACATCGGCATACGCAGCATATAAATCAGCAGCGGTTGAAAGCATCAGCTCGTTCTCAGGATCCTGTGCGATCAAACTGTCAATCATCAGCAGATATGCCGGAGCCCCTGTCTCCACAAGGGACAGGTCGTCATTGTTCAGTATGGTTCTGGATAGATGATTCATCATGTTGGATGTGGCAGAGGATATGGCAGAAGCGCATCCGGAGAGTGAATAGAGAGCTGCAAGGCATGAAAAAAGGAGAATAAAGGATAAAGAGCTTGAATGCATTCTACAGTTTATCTTTTGAGAAAAAGCCATGGACAAGGTCAATCCTTTTTTCAAATTTGATTCCGGGCTGGCCAGGAGTGTCAGCATAAAAAGGAAACTACCGTGTTTGGTTGAAAAAATCAATAAGGGATTTATGGCTAACATGTTAATAATGCTTGAAAGACTGGGCAGACTCTGGTAGCCCATGAACATGATTTAATTCATTTTAAAACTCTTGAAAAGCAGGTCTATTGTTTATGACACAAAAAAAATACAGTTATATTGTTTTCGGAATTCTTGGCATTTCTTATATTCTGGTTTTTTTTCACAGATTGTCACCTGCAGTGATGGCTGTTGATATCATGAAGGATTTGAATACCGGCGGTGCCGTGATGGGTATTTTATCTTCAGCCTATTTTTATCCCTATGCCATTATGCAGATTCCGGCCGGCCTGTTGTCTGATTCCTGGGGGCCGCGCCGGTCTGTTTCTTTCTTTTTGCTGATTGCGGCAATCGGATCAATGGCTTTCGGGTTGTCCCAGAATGTGGGGATGGCGATTGCGGCAAGAGGTGTGGTTGGACTGGGTGTGGCCATGGTGTTTGTGCCCACAATGAAAATTTTGACCAACTGGTTTGAGTCAAGACAATTTGTCCACTTGACCGGAATTCTGATCTCGCTGGGAGGTGTGGGGGCTTATACTGCTGCAACGCCGCTGGCGTTTCTCAGTGAGGCGCTAAACTGGCGCGCCAGCATGATCATTATCGGTTTTATTACGATTGCTGTGGCGTTTTTTGTCTGGCAGGTGGTACGGGATACACCTGCGGAAAAGGGGTATCTGCCGGTGAAAAATATTTCTTCGACACCTGATATGATCAGGCTGCCAATAGGCCTGTTGCAGGGGTTGCTCATGGTTATAAAATCCCCTCGTTTCTGGCCCATGGCAGTGTGTTTCTTTTTAAGCGCAGCGGTTTCTCTGACATTTATGGGATTATGGGGAGGACCTTTTTTAATGCAGGTGTATGGAATGACAAAATCACAGACCGGGGCGATTCTATCCATGATGGCAATCGGTCTGATTGTCGGTGCGCCTGTGATGAGCTGGCTGTCGGAGCATGTTTATAAATCCCGGAAAATGTTAATGGTGTCCAATCTGATTGCTTCCTTTTTTTTATTTTCCCTGCTTGCTTTTTTTACAGGGGATTTCCCCGTTCCCTTTCTTTACCTGTGGTGTTTTGTGTACAGTTTTCTGGGGGCCGGTTCAATCGTTGTGGGATACGTCATTATAAAAGATATTTTCCCTCTGGAGATTGCAGGCACTGCAACCGGCCTTGTTAATATTGCACCTTTTGCAGGGGCTGCAATAGGACAGCCCCTGATGGGCTGGTATCTTGATTCATTTGGTAGCACAGCGGGTGTTTACAGCGTTTATGCCTATTCATGTGCATTTAAATTTTGCCTGGTTTTTATTCTCGGGGCTGTAATGGCAAGCGTGCTGATAAAAGAAAATTCTTAAGATACCCGCTATTGCCCTGATGTACGATGAAATGCGAGCTTGACCTGAATGACAAAATTTTCTATGTATAATACAAGCATCTATCATCAACAGAGACACATCATCATGAAGCACAGTATCCTTTTTTTATCGGTTTTGATTTTTTGTTCTGTCGGCATTTCTGGGGCTTTGAATGCAGGCCCTGAAGAACAGACCGTCTACGTCATTCCTGTTCAGGATATGGTGGAGCCTGCAATGGCGGCATACATCAAACGCGCCCTGAAAGATGCTCAGATAAAGAAAAACACGTTAATTGTCTTTAAAATGGATACATTCGGTGGCCGGGTGGATGCAGCGCTTGATATCGTGGATACAATTTCCAATATTCCCATGGGCCAGACAGTGGCGTATGTGGAAAAAAGAGCAATTTCAGCCGGGGCTTTAATCGCATTGTCTTCAAGCCAGCTGTTTATGAAAAATAATACCATCATCGGCGACTGTGCACCGATCATCAACACCCAGGACGGGCAGCAGATGGCCGGAGAAAAGATTCAGACAGTTTTAAGGGCCAGATTCCGTGCGCTTGCAAAAAAGAATAATTATCCGCTTGTCCTTGCCGAATCAATGGTCACCATTGATATGGAAGTATATGAGGTGATCATAGATAATGAAAAAACATATATGAATAAAAAAATGTATAATGATTTAACAGACACTGAGAAAAAAAAGATTCAGTCAAAAAAAACAATTGTGGCTGAGGGCGAACTGTTGACCATGGATGACAGGGAAGCCTTTGATCTGGGGTTCAGCCGGAAAAGTGTTCAGAACATGGAAGAAATGCTGTTGCTGCTGGGGTATGGTTCTGCACAGGTTATCACGATGGATGAGTCCTGGTCAGAAAGTTTTGTGCGGTTTTTGCAGCCTTTTTTGCCGATACTGATGCTCCTGGGCATCGGTGCTTTGTATATGGAAATGAAAGCGCCCGGGTTTGGTTTTCCCGGTTTTGCAGGGATTGCCTGCCTGTCTCTGGTTCTGTTCGGTCAATATCTGGTGGGGCTTGCCAATTATACGGAAGTTTTGATTCTGCTTATCGGTATTCTGTTTTTAGGAATAGAAGTCTTTGTCCTGCCAGGATTTGGTGTGGCCGGCTTTACAGGACTTATTGTGATTGGGGCAGGTCTTGTGCTTTCTTTTCAGAACTTTGTGATTCCGGATCCTGCGTTACCCTGGGAAAGGGCTTTGCTGATGACTAATATTGCCAGGGTCTTTGGCGTACTTTTATCGGGGTTTTTTATTTCAGTACTGATGATTCGTTTTGTTCTGCCCGGGTTGTCGAAACGGGTGGGCGGGGGGCCGTATCTGCAGACCAGTCTTGAAGCTGCTCATGCTGGCGTAATGCAGGATATGGGCTTAACTGAGAAAGACACCGGCGTTGCCCATTCCTTTTTGCGTCCATCAGGCAAAGTGATGATAAAGGGTAAAAAAATTGATGCCATCACCCGGGGTGAATTTGTGGAGACAGGAACACCTGTTGTTATAGAAAAGATTGAACACAACCGGGTGATTGTAAAGCCTTTGAAATCTGAAACATAAAGAGGGAAAATGAAATCATATTTACTGCCTGTTTTTCTCCAGTTGATCGGATTTGCTGTTATTGTTGCTGAAATTTTTATTCCCTCTTTCGGGATTTTAGGGCTTATTGCAGCATCTGTGTTCGCATATTCTTTGTATGTTGTATATACGTCCATATCCGTTACCGCAGGGATGGTTTTTACTGTGCTGGATATTTTCCTTGTGCCGGTTTTTATTATACTGGGAATAAAGGCTCTGGCACGATCCCCTCTTTCGCTTCAGCGAAAATTATTGAAAAAAGACGGGGTAGAGTCTCAGGATGAGACACACAGAAAACTTGTGAATGCAAAAGGGATTGCAATCACGGATTTGCGTCCTTCCGGAATTGCTGAAATTGATGATAAGCGTTTTGACGTGGTGACGGATGGAGAATATATTGAAGCGGATACGCCTGTTGTGGTGACCCAGGTTGCCGGGAACAGGGTTGTTGTAGGAGAAATTAAATAACAGGAGATAAAGCGAATGGAATTCCCCGTAATTTTAATGATTATTGCAGGCGTTGTTGCCCTTGTCGTATTTTATTTTATTTTTTCATATCTGGCCCTGTGGGTTCAGGCGCTGGTTTCCGGTGCAAGAGTGGGACTGCTCAATATTATTTTCATGCGGTTCAGAAAAGTTCCGCCCAAACTGATTGTTGAATCTAAAATCATGGCCGTAAAGGCCGGAATAGAAATCCCTACAGATGACCTTGAATCTCATTATCTTGCCGGCGGCAATGTCAGCCGGGTGGTTCAGGCGTTGATTGCAGCAGATAAAGCCAATATCGATTTGACATTTAATCGAAGTGTGGCTATTGATCTTGCCGGACGGGATGTTCTGGAGGCCGTTCGGATGTCGGTGAATCCTAAGGTGATTGAAACACCTCTGGTGACCGCCATGGCAAAGGATGGAATTCAATTAAGAGCGCTTTCACGGGTTACAGTTCGGGCCAATATTGACCGCCTTGTTGGTGGAGCTGGAGAAGAAACGATTTTAGCCAGAGTCGGAGAGGGAATTGTAACCACCATTGGGTCTGCAAAAAACCATAAAGAGGTTCTTGAAAATCCGGATTCCATATCCAAGACGGTATTGAGAAAAGGTCTGGATGCCGGAACAGCCTATGAAATTTTATCCATTGATATTGCGGATGTGGATGTGGGTAAAAATATTGGAGCAGAGCTTGAAACTGACCGGGCTGAAGCTGATAAAAAGATTGCCCAGGCAAAGGCCGAGGAAAAACGGGCCATGGCTTTTGCAGAAGAACAGGTCATGAAAGCCCGGGTTCAGGAAATGCGGGCAAAAGTGGTTGAAGCTGAGGCTCAGGTGCCGCTTGCCATGGCAGAAGCGTTTAGAAGCGGGAATCTGGGGGTGATGGATTATTATAAAATGCAGAATATTGTCGCGGACACAAAAATGCGGGATCAGATTGCAACACCGGATACACCACCTGAAAAATAATAAAATAGACCGGCCTGTGTTTTTCTTTTCAGACGGCAGGCCGGTTTTTTAAAGGAAATTCATATGGATTTAGATACGCTTATTACAGTTGTAATATTTCTTCTTTTTTTTGTTTTTCCCACGGTGCTGAAAATACTGGTTCAAAAAAAAAAGGATTCAAGACCTTCGTTCCTTGGGAAAATGGGTGATCAGATTCAAAAATTTGTTCAGGACCTGGAACAGCAGGGGCAGCAGCCAAAACAGACAGAATCTGAGAATGTCTGGGATATGTTTGAAACTCCATCTGAACCGCTGAAGAATGAAACGATTGTCGATACACCCTCGGAGCAAAAGGTGCCGCCACCAAAGAGTTCTCCTGAAAAAATACCGCTAAGGACATTTGAAAAAGCAGTATTACCCAAAAAACAGAATATTCCTTTAGCGTTAACTCAGAAAACAGTATCTTCTGGGATCAATATGTCTATCAAGGCAGATCCTTTGCAGAATGCTGTTGTCTGGTCCGAAATTCTGGCAAGCCCTTTGGCATTGAGAAATCAATAAGGGCTGATCCGATTTTATTTTTCAGGTTATATTTTTTTTAGGACAGATTTTTTGGGCTGCTTCCCAGCCAAACAGGGCGGCTTTTCTGGCCCGGCCCTCACCGTATTCACCCAAAGGTCCCATTTTCCTGATAACCCTGTGACAGGGGATTAAAAAAGGAATGGGATTTTTACCGACAGCTGTTCCCACTGCCCGGTCTGCCCGGGGCGCTTTGATATATTCTGCCAGGTCTTGATATGAAACCGCACATCCTAAGGGAATCCGGGTTAAGGCTTCCCATACCTTGATCTGGAAATGGGTGCCTTTGATATAAAGGTGCAAAGGCGTTCTGGCTGTGTTAATATCCTGTGGAAAAATACTGTCAGACAGCATCTGGATTTCTTTGTTGTGTATTTCAAGATCTGCCAGAGGCCATTGTTGAGCCAGCCAGTCGGTCAGTTGTGATTTTGAATGGTGCCTGAGAAATTTAAGATTGCATATTCCCTGTGGTGCTTTTGCAATCATGCAGGCACCAAATGGTGAATCCATAAACCCGTAAATAATTTTGAGTTGCGCCCCTTTTTTATTTTCGCCCGGGGTCATGACTTTACAGTGGAGAAACAGATCATGCATAGCTCCCGGAGTGGATGAATCTGAATCAAAATTTGTATCAAGAATGTTTTTAGACTGCTTGAGTATTTGTTTTGCGTAGTCTCTTGTAAGAAACTGCAAAAATTGTAAAGGACGGATCCCCGCCCATCGGGAGAACAGGTCTTCAAAGGCAGATTCGTTTAAATTCACCGCTTGTGCAATGTGAGAAACAGATGGCTGTTTCTCTTTGTTCTCCTGAACAAATTCAAGCGCTTTTTCAACAATTTCATAGTCTTTAGAGTCTGGTTCCCGGGTCAGGTGTTTTTTGCTGGGCATTTTGATCAATGGCCTTTCGGATGACAGCATCAAGTTTTTGATTGGAAAATGGTTTTTGAATGAAAAATTTTACACCGGCTTTCAGTGCTTTGGATTCATCTATTTTTTCACTGTATCCTGTACACAGAATAATGGGAATATCATTTCTGATGTTTAACAGTTCTTTAACAAGCATATCTCCGGTCATTTTCGGCATGGTCATATCCGTTAAAACCAGATCATATGTATCAGGATTGTCCTTAAAAGCTGCCAGCGCTTCTTTTCCATCCTTAAAAGCAGTCGTCTGATATCCATAATCTTCTAAAAATTCCTGCGTGGCCAGGCGGATGCTTTCTTCATCATCCACAATCATTATCCGTTCAGATCCTCCTGCGATGGCAGGTTCTTTTGACTCTGTTTCGTCTTCTGCAGGCAGGGGTTTTCTGCAGGGCAGGTAAACATCAAAACGGGCACCTTTTTCAGGGGCGCTGTAAACCTGAATATGCCCGTCATGTGCTTCAACAATGGCCCTTACAAGGGCCAGGCCAAATCCGGTTCCCTTTCCGATCTCCTTTGTGGTAAAATAGGGGTCAAATGCTTTTTCCAGGACAGTTCTGGTCATTCCGTGACCCGTATCATGAATTTCCAGATGAGCATAGCTTCCGGGTTTGATATAAGAATCAGAGTTTATGTCTCCCTGTGTGATTTGAATTTCATTGAGTTTTACTGTTAATGTGCCACCCTTTTCGATCATGGCCTGATAGGCATTTGTGCACAGGTTCATTATCACCTGATGAATCTGTGTTGAATCTGCCAGAATTGTAATCTGCTCGGAAAGTTCTTCCTTTATTATTATTGTTTCCGGCAGGGTGGATTTGAACAGGCTCAGTGCTTCATTTATGATAAGATCAAGGTGGATGGTCCGCTTTTGATATTCAGCTTTTCTGGAAAAGGTTAAAATCTGCTGGACAAGTCCTGATGCCCGTTGAGCGCCTTTTATAATCTGTTCAATATGGGGTTTTGCTTTCTGGGCATCACCGGCATGTTTTTTTGCCAGATCGGAAAAAGCAAAAATTCCGGAAAGAATATTGTTGAAATCATGGGCAATCCCACCCGCAAGCGTTCCCATGGCTTCCATTTTTCGAGCCTGAAACAGCTGTCTTTCCATCTTCTTGCTTTCTGTGACATCATGCAGAATAACAACACAGCCGATGGGGGCATTGTTTTTCCCTCTCCAGACATCAAAACTGATGATAATGTCCAGAAGTTCCCTGTTTTTATTATACCGTCGGGTTTCAACATCCCGTCCGCCCTGGCCTTTAATGATTTTTCTTCGAATCTGGATATTCAGATCATATTCTTCCTGTGGAATATAATTGGTCTTTTCCTCTGAAAATTCTTCCAGTGTCCATCCAAATGTATCTGTGAAAGCAGGATTGATGTAAATCGGTTTTCCATCCATGTCATACAGCGCAATAGGAACAGGAGACGCATCCATCACTTTTTTATATTTTTCTTCCACAAGAAGCTTGTCTTCAATTTCTCTTTTAAGTTCCGCGGTTCGTTTTTCCACCCGGATTTCAAGTTCATCCCGGGTGTGTTGGAGGCTAAGTTCCAGTTTTTCATTCTGCTGCAAGGATTGTTTCAGTGTATGTGCAAGCTGGTTAATGCTGCTGCCCAGGCAGTACAAATCATCTCCCGGCTGAAGTGCTGTTCTTGTATCAAGGTCACCTGCATTGATTTTATCTGTATTTTTTTGCAAAAGCGCTATTGACCGGGTAATCCGGTTGGAAAAATGCATGGCCAGCAGAAGATCCAATAAAAAGACAGCTGCTGAAATCAGCAGTATGGATTCGGTGAATTGGAAATAGATCGTAATTGTAAGGGCAACGGCAGGAATAAGGAGTATGAATAAATGGGAAAACAGCATTCGGGTGCGAAGGCTGAATTTATTCGGCAGCATGCGCATTCCTTAAAAATGATTTGCTGAGAGTTAAAATTGATTTCAGGTTTTTATTTTCTATATTCAAAGTTTTTCCTTTCATTCAGATTCTTTTAGGACAGGCATTTGGGTGTTGTCAAGGAAGAAAACACACCGATGATGTGAAGGTTTCCTGAAGATTTTATAAAAAAGGCGGGCGCAAAAATATTATTCCTGGCCAATGAGGAAAATACCATAGGTGGCAAGCAGGTTGGGAAAAAGATGGATCATCCTTCCCTGCTGGCTTTTGTTCCTGGTTTTGATGGCTGCCTGTTGAATAATTTTGAAACCGGCCTGTTTTGAAAAAAAAATAAAATCATTCAGGCTGAGCACCCGGATATTGGGGGTGTTATGCCATGAATACGGCAGTTCTCTGGTAACCGGTGCCTGACCGGACCAGAGCAGTTGAGCCCTGACACTGATATGACCGAAATTGGGAAAACTGACCACCCCCATTCTGGCCACCCGCAGCATGGATTTTATCAGGTTTGAGGGTTCATAAACCTGCTGAAGCGTCTGGGAGCAGATTGCATAGTCAAAGGTCTTGTCCGGGTAGTCTTCGATTTCTTCGTTGATGTCTCCTTGCAGCACTGAAAGCCCTTTTTCTATACAGGCGGCGACTCTGGATTCTTCTATTTCAATGCCCCTTTCCTGTACGCTTTTTTCTTTTTTAAGCCAGTAAAGCAGTTCTCCGTCTCCGCATCCCAACCCCAGGACTTTTGATCCGGGTTTGATCCAGGAGGCAATGATTTCAAGGTCGTATCTCAGCTGAGGCGGTGCGATCGGAGGGAATATGGATGCGTCAGTTGTCATTGGAAATGCTCCTTAAAAACCCGCGGATAAGATTTTCCAGGCGTTGGCCAGGCAGCAAAAACGCATCATGGCCCCACTGGGATTCGATTTCACAGAAGCTGACGTCAAGATTGTTTTTTTTCATGGCCTTGACCATTTCTTTGGACTGGTACGTGGGATACAGCCAGTCCGAGGTATAGGACACCACCAGGAATTTAGCCCGGCATTTTGAAAAGGCGTCAACCAGAGAGCCGTTCCCGTATTGTTCTGCCAGATCAAAATAATCAGCGGCTTTGGTGATATAAAGAAAAGAATTGGCATCAAAGCGTTCGATAAATTTATTCCCCTGGTGCTGAAGATACGATTCCACCTGAAATTCAGCCCCGAATTCAAAGCTCAGGGCAGACCGGTTCTGTAACTTTCTGCCGAATTTTAAACGCATGGATTCATCTGACAGATAGGTGATATGCCCGATCATACGGGCAAGCGCAAGCCCGATATCCGGTTTTTTGCCGTTATAATAATGGCCCTGATTCCAGTTGGGGTCTGCCATGATGGATTGCCGGGCCACTTCATTAAACGCAATGGCCAGAGCAGAATGCCGGGTTGTGGTGGCAAGGGGAATGGCAGATCTGATCATGGCCGGATACCGGATACACCATTCCAGGACCTGCATGCCGCCGACAGATCCGCCGATGGCAGATAAAATGGAGGTGATGTTCAGATGATCCATCAATGCTTTTTGGGCTTCCACCATATCTCCAATGGTGATCAGAGGAAAATGAGTGGCGTATTCTTTTCGGGTTTCAGGGTCAATGGAGGCCGGTCCTGTGGAACCGGCGCATGATCCGACAATATTGGAGCAGATCACAAAATATTTATCCGTGTCTATTCCTTTTCCAGGTCCTATCATCAAATCCCACCAGCCGGGCCTGGCATCATGGGCTGTATAATACCCGGCCATGTGAGAATCACCGGAAAGGGCGTGCAGGACAAGAATGACATTGGATTTGTTTGAATTGAGCGTGCCGCAGGTTTCATAGGCAAGAGTAACCGGTCCCAGGCTTGCCCCGCTTTCAAGTTTCAGGGGGTCAGATTTTTTTGCAAAGGTAAAGAACTGTTTTTCAACAATACCAACGCTTATGCCTTTGGGATCTGACTGGGTATATTCGCTCATGGATAAATTCTCCTGATCAAACGGATTCCAATGCCTGGGCCAGATCGCTGCAGATATCCTCATGATGCTCAATACCAACAGAGAGCCGTAAAAGCCCGGGATCAGCCAGCTTGTTTTTCAAATCTTCAGGAAAACTTGCATACTGGGATGAGTATGGATGAATGATCAAGGTCTTGCAGTCTCCCAGATTGGCTATATTTAAAATCATATCCAGTGAATTGATCAATCTGAAACAGGCATCCTGATTTTTCAAGCCAAACGTGAGCATGGCGCCAAAACCTTTTTGCCCAAACTGTGCCTTGGCAATTTGATGGCTTTTATGGTTTTCAAATCCCGGAAAGTTCACCCGGCTTATCTTTGGGTGGTCTTTTAAAAAATCCGCAACTTTAATGGCATTTTTCATATGCCGTTCCATGCGCAGACCCAAGGTGTTCAGTCCGATGGCAGTAAGATATGAATGAAAAGGTGCGGCTGTGGTGCCGAAATTGATATGGATCTCTTTATAGACTTTATGTAAAAAGGCAAGTCTTCCTTTCTGTTCAACAAAGGGAGCAAAATCTGTAAACCGATTCTGACTCCAGTCAAAGGTTCCGGCATCCACAATGATGCCACCCAGTGCGCCGCCATGACCGGACAGATATTTTGTGGTGGAGTGAATAACAATGTCTGCACCCAGCTCTATGGGGCGGCAAAGCCATGGAGAGGCCAGGGTATTGTCTATCATCAGCGGCAGGCCCCGGGAATGGGCCAGTTGAGCAATGGTTTTGATATCTGCAATTTCCATCCCCGGATTGGTGATGGTTTCCAGATAAATGAAGCGGGTTTTGTCAGTAATGGCCTGTTGAATCTGTTCAATATTTAATGGATCGATCAGTTGAACGTGGATGGCATATTTTTGAAAAATAGTGGTGAAAAGCGTGTATGATGACATGAAAAGAGACCGGCTGGCGATAAATTCATCCCCTGCACGCAACAGGCCCATGCAGGCATCATTAATGGCAGCCATGCCCGAGCTTGTGGCCAGTGCACCAGCCCCGGTTTCGAGGGCAGCCAGTTTGTGTTCTAAAAACCGGTTGGTCGGGTTGGTCAGGCGCATATAGATATGATCCTGACTCTTGCCTGAAAAGGCCTGGGTCAAACTGTCCGCGGTTTCATGGTAATGGGCAGCGGTCTGGAAAATCGGCGGAAGTGTGGCGCCTTTCCAGGCCGGGTCTTTGACGCCCTCATGAATGGCGTTTGTTTCAAAATGACGGAGTCTTTTTTTATCCATAAAAATGTCCTTTGTTTTTTATGCCTCCACCGACTTTATGGAAGATCAGAATATCACAGTGTGGTATGAATTTGTCAATATATAGTTGAATCATCCGTGTTTATTAAATCAAATTCTTCGTCTGTTCAATCGTCCTGATAGTCATCCGCATGGATTTTTCCATATCAATTTTTTTGGCCGTATCTTTGGCGGTTTGCCTGATTTGAGAATTTGAAAGGCATTCATCCAGGGCATCGGTCATATTTTTTTGCGTTAATTTTTTGCGCCATATGGGTTTGGGGCCCAGATGATTTGCATAAATTTTTTGACCGTGGAAATACTGATCCAGAATATGGGGCACAATGATCTGGGGGACACCGGATATGGCAGCGGCTGCGGTTGTTCCGGCACCGCCATGGTGGATAACCGCAGCCATCCGGGGAAAAAGATTCAAATGCGGATAGGCGGTAATAAAGAAAACATCTTCTTCATTCACAACAGGGCCGGAATCCTTCCAGAATTTTGCAATAACAAGACGTTTTCCAAGGTGCTTTGCAGCATGGATGAGCAGGGGAATATTTTTTTTCTGATCCTCTGGCGGCATGCTGCCAAATCCGGCATAAACAGGTTTGGAGCCGTTTTGAATGAAGCGTTCAAGGTCCATATGGCCTGGGCAGGGAAGCTCCAGATGTAAAAAACCCGTCTGAACAATGTGTTTTGTCACATCCGCAGGAATGCCTGCAATGGCGCTGTCACATGCCAGAATCGGATGGTGTCCCAGGATATGATCCCATGCATCTTTGATGGGCCCAAGGCCTGCTTTTTTTCTGTACTGGTTCAGTTGCCGTGTCAGAATGAATGTATCCAGAATTTTTGCAGTGTCCCAGGAAAATCTATTCAGCCAGAGCGGCAGGGTCTGGGTTTTCAGCGCCAAAAAGGGATGATTCGAAGATGGAAACAGCTGAGGCGTAAACGCAATATAGCGGTAGGGAATATTCAGTGCCTGGGCAATGGATGAAAGTCCGAACATCAGCGAGGAACCCATGATCAGATCCGCATCTTTAACAAGATCGGGAAGCTCTTTAAACTGGGTTTGTATTTCTTTGTGCACAAAAGAAATAAAAGAAAAACCCGCATACAGACTGGTGGCATTTTTCATGGTGTCAATAAATGCGGTCACATCTTTTCCAAATCCCAGATAGGGGCATTTCAGCTGCTGTGCCCATGATGCCTTTTCAGGCGGACCGATCAGGCGTACGGCATGGCCCTTGTCTTTCAGCGCAAGGCATAGCGCTATCATTGGCTGGACATCGCCTCTTGAGCCGCAGGTTGCCAGTATGATGTTCACGATAACACCTGATTTATCTGATTGTCAGTCATGATAGAGTTCTCTTTTGTCTTCAGGACTAATCCCATGGAAATATTTTATTATATCTGATATTTACAAAGCTTGTAAATTGAAACAAGAAGAATATGAAATGAATATATTGGAATACCGGCTTGATCAGCTGACACATAAATTTGAAAAAGACTTTGGAAAGGGCCGGTATCATGCCGGGGCCCTTTATCGGGAAATCTTCAAAAAAGGAAATCCTGATATCCTTGAGGTAAAAGAGTTTAAAGCGTCTCCCGGATTTTGTCAAAAGCTTGAAAAAAGCATAGATCTTCTGCCCGGAGAGATTGTTGATCGTTTCACAGAAGATGGCCTGACCAAATTTATCACGCAGCTTTGGGATGGCCAGAAAATAGAATCTGTTATTATTCCCATGGCAAACAGAAATACACTTTGTATTTCAAGCCAGGTGGGATGCAGGATGGGGTGCAGGTTTTGTCAGACCGGCAAAATGGGGTTTAAAAGAAATCTTACTGCGGCTGAAATTACAGGGCAGCTTTTTAATGCGCGCTTTATCTTAAAACAAAACATTAAGAATATTGTATTCATGGGTATGGGTGAACCGTTTGACAATTTTGAGGCAGTTATTCAGGCTATCAGAATTATGAATGAGCAGAAAGGATTTGACATTGCGCTTCGTCATATCACCGTGTCCACAGCAGGGCTTATCCAGGGGATACAAAAATTGGCCGCACTTGACATGAAGGGCTTGCGCCTGGCTGTCTCTATAAATTCATCCGATGAAAATACACGGTCCTGGCTGATGCCGGTGAATAAAACGCAATCTTTAGCCCTGCTTAAAAAAACATTACAGGCGTTTCCGCTATGCAAAAAAGAAACTTTTTTATTTGAATATATTTTGATAAAAGATTTTAACGACTCCATGGAGGACGCTGTAAAACTGGCTGAGTACATTCACCCCCTTCCTGTGAGGCTGAATCTTATTGCCTATAATCCCATGGACGGATTTAATTATGAATCTCCCAGTGACGATAGTATGTATGCATTTGCGGATGTTTTGACTCAAAAAGGTGTTTTTGTGATAAAAAGATGGAGCAAGGGCCGCTCTGTCAGTGCAGGGTGCGGTCAGTTGGGTAAACGATGTTAGCGCGTGTTTAAAGTTTTTTCATTCCTTGACAGACAGATGGATTTATGAAAATGAACGGCCGGTGCAAAACGGTTTAACTTAAGGTGGTTTATGAGCTATACAGAAGAAAGAACCAGGGCGGGTGAATATTTAAGGCTGGCGTTAGGCCTCATCACAAAATACAATCTGTCGGTGGATCCGGTAAATTATACGGTCTGGTATGAATATGTGTCCGGGAAAAATGCCAAGCTTAAAAAAGCCCTGGATCTGTCAATTCAGCAGGAAAAATCAATTAATAATGAATTGGTTGAAGCCCTTTACCAGAAATACGTCGCAGACGGGGACAGGCTCGTTGTCAGCAAACTTTTGACCAAAATCTCGTTGATGCTTAAGGAAATTGCCGGTCATGTTACAGAAACCGAAGGCGATCTGGCAGGCCATGGTCAGAGTCTTGGGGAGCTGGCGGCCCGGGTGGCTGATGTCAATGATTTCAACGAGATGAAAGACATCGTTGACCAGATGCTCATTGAAACCAAAGAACTTCTGAATTCCGGGAAAAGACTGCAAAGCCGCATGAAAATCTCTTCTGAGGATTTAAAACAGCTCCAGCAGGAGCTGGAAAAATCGCAGCAGGAAGCACAGACAGATGTGTTAACGTCTCTGATCAACCGCAGAGGACTTGAAAAACGACTTGAGCTGGAAAGGATCAGGGCCCGGCAGAACAATTCTTCTTTTTCCATTATCATGGTGGATATTGATCATTTTAAAACCGTCAATGATACCCATGGCCACCTGGTGGGAGACAGCCTGTTAAAAAGCATTGCGCAACTGCTGAAAACGCATTTGCGAAAAAATGATATTGCTGCACGGTATGGGGGAGAAGAGTTTTTGATTCTTTTGACTGAAACCGGAATTGACGGAGCCATGGCTGTGGGTGAAAAAATCAGAAAAGCGCTGTCTGCCAAAGAATGGAAAGTAAAAGACACGGGAAAGTCCATGGGCAAGATAACGGTTTCCATGGGTGTTGCGCTGTACCGCTTGAATGAGCCGGAAAAAGACCTGATAAAACGGGTGGATGATGCGCTTTATCTGGCAAAGAAAAAAGGACGGAACCAGATCTGCTCCCAGGACGATCTTTAATCCTTTGGTTTGTCTATGTCAATTTCCAGAGCGTAAATACCGTCTTCCATTTTTTCCTTGACAGGAAACCCCCCTTTTTTAAACACGGAAAGCATGGGTTCATTGGAAGAAAGTACATCAGCGGTCATTTTTTTAAATCCTCTTTCTTTGGCCAGGCCAGCCAGCATCTGAAACAGACAGGTTGCAATTCCGTATCCCTGATAGGCTTCATCAACAACAAAGGCAATATCTGCAAAAGGATTGTCCTCATGTTTTACAAACCGGGCTTCGGCAATAATGGTCTGCTGTCCGGGGTCTCCGACCAGCCCCACAATGGAAAGAGCATTCTGATAATCAACATTGACATAGGCCTGCATTTTTTCATGGGGCATGGTTTTTATGGGGCTGAAATATCGGTAATAGATAGCTTTGTCTGAAAATCGGTAAAACAATCGCCTCATCTGGTCTTCATCAGAGGGTTTTATGGCTCTGAATCTGACGCTCAGTCCATTTTTAAACGTCTTTCGGGTGGAAATCTGCGCAGGATAAAAATGAGAGCTGTCTGCAAGAAAAATCTGATCCTTGTATAAAAGATTCAGCTCTTTTGCACCTTCCACCAAAGCAGGACGGTCTTCGGGGTGGGCGATTTCAATAAGTGCCTGGGCGCGCTCTCTGAGTGTTCTGCCTTTTAACTGGGCGATCCCCTGTTCTGTTACCACAATATCCACTGATTCCGGCAGGTTCAGCAGGTCCTGGGAATTTTGTGCAGATATCTCAATATTTGCCTTGCCGGACCGGTTTCTGCTGGGAAGGGCAATAACAGTATAGCCGCCCCGGGAAATTTCAGCGCCGTTGAAAAAGTCTACCAGCTGACCCGGGCCTGCTGAGACATTGTCCTTGGTGTCATGCAGGACCACACGGCCGGACAGATCAACTCTTCTTGAGGGAAGAATAAAAACAAACTTACGGTTCTGGCCAATTTCCTGGGGACTGAAGACTTTGTCAATGCTTTGAAATTCCACCAGAGGGTTTTTATCAAGGAACTGCATCAGTTCTTCTGATCCAAGCGCATAGGCAGTCAGTGTTTTTCCTTTGAAAGGCCCTTTTTTCCGGTTGCTGACAGCCCCGCTTTTTACCAGATCCATGACTGCATCAGTAAAAAAGGGTGTGTGCAGTCCCAAATCTTTTTTTTCAGCAAGATGTTTAGGCAAGGCATCAAAAATGGGTCCGAAAGAAAACGCCATGCAGCTTTCGTCATCAATAATGGATGCAATATTGGCAGCGATTTCATCAAAAACAGGGTCCACGGGAAACCGGGGGAAATAAACAGGTGGATCAATGGATTCAATAACCATGTGAAACTCATCAAAATGAACAAAGGTGTCCCCCAGAGTAAGCGGGACATTATTATTGATTTCTCCGACAACCAGGTCTGCATTTTCCATGGCCATGCGGGCGACATCCACCCCAACTCCAAGACTGCAGTACCCTGCGCTGTTGGGTGGGGTGATCTGTATAAAAGCGACATCAATAGGAACCTGTTTGTTTTTGATCAGTAACGGGATGGATGAAAATCTGGCCGGGATCAGATCCACGTGTCCTGCACTGATCGCATCTGCCGATACCCATCCTGAAAAACAGGTTTTCAGACGGTAGCGTTTGGACTGAAGCGCCTTATGAGAGATGGCATCTCCGAAACTGATCAGCTGAATCAGGGTCAGATCCTGAAGACCGTATCCTTTGGCGTTCATAAGACAGTTGACAAGGGTTCTGGGCTCTGCTGCGCCAGTGCCGATGAAAATGTTCATTCCAGGATGAATTTTATTCAGAACTTCATCGGTGGAAACGATTTTTTCTTTCCAGGGTATGTCTTTTTTGTTCAGCATCTGTCTTTTCCTTAATTGGCTGCCGCGGTTTTGTCTACGGGCTTGTCAGCTTCTTTATATTGTCCCTGGCAAAGGTGATGGACGGGTCAATTTCCAGAGCCATTTCATAATATTGTATGGCCAGTTGAGTATCTCCCAGTTCCCGGTATCCAGAACCGATATTGGCATAGTTTATGGCAAGAGAGGGATCAATTTCCAGGGCATCCTCAAAACAGGAAATCGCTGTTTTATACTCTTTGAGCATAAAACAGCAGACGCCCATGGTGTTGAACAGGTCGGGTCGCTGCTCATCAATGGCCAGCCCTTTTTTGCAGGTCTCAATGGCATTTTCATAAAGTTCAAGATCTTTCTGGCAGGCCCCCATATGTGAATAAATATCAGGCATGTTCAGTCTTTCAGGTGTCCGGTCAAGCGCGGTCTGGAATTGTCTGAGTGCTGCATCCTGATCATGAACCGCATTCAGCATCAGGCCCTTGTAAAAACTGGTGTAATATTTTCCGGGCAGGACCGCTTCCAGTTCATCCAGGCGTGCCAGGGCCTGAACCGGATCAAAATGTTCAGTGATCAGGCGGGCAGAAAACATGCCCACGCTTGCGGCAGTGGCGCGTTCTCTGAAATGGGCGCCTGGAATAATGGTATAAAAGGCCGGAATTTCCAGTGTTTCATGCAGGGTGCTGATGGCCAGTACCTGGTAATCCTGTTTTTTCAGCGCCTGGATCAGATTTTCCACTTCTGTTTTGATATTGTTGTCTGACAGATCCGGTAAATCCTTTGCCTGGATCATGGCCTGGGGGTGAGTAATAAAGGCGGCATCTTCAATACGGGTGAATTTGGGCAGTCCGCTGGCAACAAAGTTTGATCCTGAATTAAAATCCCCGGCTAACTGGGCGGTTTCTGTAAGCGCCCGGCTCATGGCTTTTTGAGGATCAGGCGAAGTGCCTGCTGTCCAGACAATTTCACTGAATTCCGGAAAGGTGGACGGGTCCCAGGCCAGCACACCGATGGTCGGGATGCCTGTATCCAGAGAAAAATTTGTGGCAAAAACTTTGATTCCTTCTTTTTTAAATTTTGCCAGTAATTCAATCACCAGAGGATCGGTAAAAGAATCCAGATGGATTCCCGGAACATTTAAGCGCTTGTGGCTGATAATGGATGAGGTATGGCGTTCAACCAGTTCGCAGATTCCCTGGCTCAAGGCTTCTTCAGTGCAGTTACCTGCGCTGGGGCCGTTAAATTCATTAATCATGTAAAACCAGTTAAACGGGATTAAAACCTCTTTACCGGTTGTCAGGTTGAATCCTTTTGTCCATTTTAACGGCAGTTTGTCAAAAAGAGGTTTTATTTTAAGGGCATCTTCTTTGTTATCATGGACAGATTTGATGATCTGGTCGTAAGGCAGGGCGTTTTCACCCAGATCTTCGGGGGTTGAATACCAAAAATTGGCTTCATTTTTTACAAAGGAAAAAAAACTGAAGCGTTCTGCAAGTTCCATGACAGCGCTTGCTTCTGACTGTTCAGGCGTCCCGCCTTTGCCCATCTGCTTTTTGGTGCCGATGATTTGGATTGCATCTGTTCCGCATTCACTGAAAAAAACGGGGATATCCAGCCGGCCGTTATCAATTCTCTGGGTCCGGCTTAAAATATCAAGATTCAACTGCCTGGTCTTTTCTTTGAAATTTGCCACTGTCTCCACAGGAGACATGATTTTGTCCTGGTCATATGTATAGCCCTTGAGGGCATCTTTCAGTTCGATTGTGTAACCCATCAGATATCCTTGAAATACAGTTCAATTATGCCATATATTTATACTACATTGTGATATCGGTTTATATCACAGACAGGGCTGTGCATTCAATATAAAAACAGCGGGCGGTTTAATTGCTGAGCAGAAAAAGATATGGCGGTTTTGCATGATCCGGCTGTGCATGATCTGGCTGTATATGCTCCGGCTGTGCATATTTCAGGTTGAGTTCTATTTTTTCGTACAGTCCATGTGGAAGCGTTTCAGATTCCAGAGCAGTGGCCATGGCCGCATCCATGGCCGCATCAAGGCCTGTGTCAATCCTGAACAGCCGGTTGCATTCAGTGCAGAGGTTTATATGGTCACAAACCGCATCCGGAACAGGGGTGTTTTTGTGAAATGGTCTGGCACAAAGCCAGTGCTCAAACTCTTTACAATTCATCGGATTTTAAAAAAGACCGGGGTTTAAAATTAATATTCAACACATTATTATTATTTTTTGCCTGTTTCAGCAAAATAATTTTCAAGGCTTCCCTGGCTCTTGTCAGCCGTGACATGACTGTTCCAATGGGGATTTCAAGTGTCTGGGCAATTTCTTTGTACAGCATTTCATCGGCATGGTACAGCATCAGGATCTCTTTATATTTGTGCGGCAGCTGATCCAGTGCTGTATGCACGGCCTGGCGAGTGGATGCTTTTGACAGAATATCTTCTGCAGATTCCGTGGATACGTTTTCTTTCAGATAATCAATATAGTCGGTTTCCTGTAATTTGTGCCGGATTTTGGTTTTCTCCCAGTTTTTTAAAAACGTATTTCGTAAAATTGTCAGCAGCCAGGGTTTGCATTTTGATTTTTCCCTGAGCTGGTGAAATTTGTCAAAGGCAATCATATACGTTTCCTGCACGATATCTTCGGCATCAAACGTGTTGCCGCAATATCTGAATGCCATATTATACAAAAGTTTCATATGCGGGTAAGTTAACCGTTTAAATTCATTTTTTGATGTTGTTTTTTCTAATATCATAGGATCAACTCCTGATTTTATCTTTTTTTAAGAGTAATCAGGATATTGATCAATTCAATTAAAAAAATTCAGCATGTTAAAAAATATCTTTGCATTCAAGACAGATAACACCTTTTTTTTATTCCAGATACGGGATAAATTTTAAGTTGGCTTTTGGGAAGGCAAAGTTATTTAATTCTTTGACAGACACCCAGCGATAATCAATGGGTCCGTTGAGGTGAACTTTGCCTTGAATGAACCTGCAGTAAAAAACATCCATTATGATTTTAAAATGTGTATAGGCATGATGAACCGTTGTCAGGTGGGACGCAACAGTTACAGTGATGCCGGTTTCTTCTTTTATTTCACGGATGCAGGCATCCTTTGCAGTTTCGTCTTTTTTAAGTTTTCCGCCGGGAAATTCCCACAATCCGCCCAGAAGCCCATCCAGTTTTCGCCGGGTGATCAGTATTTTTTTGTTTTTTTGGACAACACCTGCAGCAATGTGATACGTGGGGACAGGTCTGGATGTTACCCTTTTGGGATAGTCATTCACTGTATGGGTTGTGAAACTGTTGCACCATTCACTTACCGGACACAGGCTGCACTGTGTCTTTTTCGGGGTGCAGATCATAGCGCCCAGTTCCATGACCGCCTGGTTGAATGTGCCCGGATCTGTTTTATCCAGAAGCGTTTGGGCCCATGCTTTAAAAAATGGGTGTGAGGAGGACGCATTAACCGGGTGATCCAGACAGAACAATCTTGCCAGAACCCGTTTTACATTTCCGTCCACCACGGCCAGGGGGTGGCTGAAGACAATACTGAGGACTGCAGATCCGATATAGTCTCCCACACCGGGAAGGGTTAAAAAAGTTTGAAAATTATCCGGAATATGACCGTTGAATTCCTTTGAAACAATGTTGGCCGCTTTATGAAAATTTCTGGCCCGGGCGTAATATCCCAGGCCTTCCCACATTTTAAGCACAATTTCAAGATCCGCATCTGCCAGATCCCGGATCGTTGGAAATTTTTCTATAAAATTAAAAAAATACGGCAGGACGGTTTTGACCTGGGTCTGCTGGAGCATGACCTCTGATATCCAAACGTGGTAAGGGTTTTTGCTTTCTCTCCAGGGCAGTTTGCGATGACTGTTTCGATACCAGCAGGTCAGTTGCTGCTGGAATGTTAAAATATGTTCCGGGTCATTTATCATGGCGCCGGACTATACCACGATTATGCCAAACAGCGCACACAAAATGTTGAAGAAATATTTAAACAGGTGATTTTATCTGTTTCTCATATTGTATTTTTAAATAAAAAAGTGTCTGATAAGATATGAAATTTAATATGAAATGGATAATTTTTATTGTATTGCTTTTCTTTGTCGCCGTGATCGGGGTTTTACACACGGTTACGCCCGGACATCTGATTTTATATCATGACACCTACCGCAGGCTCAGCTATTTTCCCATTGCCATTGGTGCCGTTTATTTTGGATTAGGCGGCGGTATTTTATTTGCGGTTCTGTCCTGTATGTCTTTTATCCCTCATCTGTACATGTTCTGGGCAAGGGTCCCTGAGGCATACTACAGTGAGCTGTCAGAAATTTTATTTTATCTGGCTGCAGGGATTGTCATCGGACTGATATCCAGCCGGAAAAATCATCTGCAGGAAAAATATAAAACACTTTCTGAAAAACTGGCAGCATCTTATCAGCGGTTGTCTTCCCAGACATCCCAGCTTGTGGAAGCGGAAAAACAACTGGGGGAAAGCCTAAAACTGTCCATGCTGGGACAGGTTGCAGCCTCCCTTGCCCATGAGATTAAAAATCCGCTGGCATCCATAAAAGGCGCGGCAGAGATTCTGGCGGACGAAGTCCTGCCGGGACACCCCAAATATGAGTTCATCGAAATCATGCGCGCTGAGATTTCCCGGCTGAATCATTCTGTGGAAGATGTGTTAAAACTGTTCAGCGGAAAGCCCCAGCAGGACACCTTTGCCCGGCAGGAGGGTGAAAAAATTGTCCAACGGGTTCTGGCATTGCTGGAAACAAGACTGCAGCAAAAGCATATTCAGGTTTCAGTTCTTGCACACCCGGATGTTTCAGGGTTCATGATGAATGAAGATGCCATGATTCAGGTGCTGATGAACATCATTATCAATGCAGTGGATGCGGTGGAAAAAAACGGGATAATTCAGATTCATATCAAGCCGGATAAAAAAGGATGTCTGGTGCGGATCGAGGATAACGGACCGGGCATCCCCAAAGCAGATATGCAAACTGTATTTAATTCATTTGTGACATTCAAGGAAGGGGGCACAGGTCTGGGACTGTCTATTTCCAGAAAAATCATTGAACGCCTGGGCGGACAGATCGAGGTTGAGAATTCAGCGTTAGGCGGCGCAGCTTTTCTGATATATCTGCCCGAAGAACCATTCTTAAACGCCGGAGATGCTTGATATGTCTGATACTGTTTTATTGATTGATGATGATCAGAGCCTGAGACGGGTGACAGAATATAACCTGTCGGAAAAAGGCTTTGATGTGGTAACGGCAGCCTCGGGAAAACAGGGGCTTGAACTGTTCGCAACAGTGTGTCCGGATCTTGTGGTCACCGATGTAAAGCTTGGAGACATGAACGGGCTTGATCTGCTGGAAACTTTTAAAAAACAAATTCCGGATATTCCGGTGATTGTCATGACCGCATTCGGTTCTATTGAAATGGCGGTTCAGGCCATGCATAAAGGCGCATTTAATTTTATCACCAAACCGTTTGACCGGGATACCCTGATTCTGACATGCAAAAAAGCGCTGGAGCTTCGGGGCCTGCGTTCAAAAACAAAACTTTTATCCAAAGAAATTAACCGGTTGACCGGAACCAAAGGCATCGTGTCTGCAAGCTCTGTGATGAAAGAATTGCTGGATACGGCAACCCGGGCCGCAAACAGTGAGGCAACCGTGCTGATTTCAGGTGAATCCGGCACAGGCAAGGAAGTGCTGGCAAGACTGATTCATCAGAGCAGCCCCCGAAATAACGGTCCCATGGTGGCGGTCAATTGTGCGGCCATTCCGGCAGGGCTGGTGGAAAGCGAATTGTTCGGGCATGTCAAAGGGGCTTTCACCGGAGCGGTTAAGGACCGTAAAGGACATTTTGTGACAGCCTCCGGCGGAACACTTTTTCTGGATGAAATCGGTGAATTGAGCACGGATGTGCAGGTGAAGCTTTTAAGGGCGATCCAGGAAAAAGAAGTCATGCCCGTGGGATCGGAAAAAACCCGGAAGGTGGATATCCGGATTGTGGCGGCCACCAATCTGGATTTAAAAGAACAGATTGCAGCGGGCCGGTTCAGAGAAGACCTGTATTATCGGCTGAGCGTCATCCCGTTGTTTATCCCGCCGTTGAGGGAAAGAATGAAAGATATTCCGGCGCTGGTCAAACATTTTTTAAAAAAAATGGATGCACCTTCAGATGTCAATTTTACAGATGACGCATTGAATATTTTAAAAACCTATCACTGGCCCGGAAATATCAGGGAAATCCAGAATATTGTTGAACGGTGTGTTATTTTGCGCAAACAAAACCAGATTACAGCACAGGATCTTGCTTTGCTTGCACAGCCTTTGCCTGTGGGGAAATTTGACCCTGCCATCCCTGATGAGGGAATTTCCCTGGAAGAGATTGAGAAAGCCTATGTTTTAAAAGCATTGGAAAAAGCCGGGGGCAACCGTTCAAAAGCAGCCCGGCTTTTGAAGATTCCCCGTCATGTCCTGCTGTATCGTCTGGACAAGTATAATCTGTAGAATATTCTACATGTCATTGGCGAATAGTCTGCAAATCTAAGTTTTCAAATTGACCCCTCCTTTTTAATCAAAATTTTTTTGGCAATAAATCCAAACTCTTAACTTTAATTTTTACTGTTTTTATCCTGCTGGCACCACTCTTGAGTAGTATACAGGCCATGTGGGAAAAACTATTAATTACAGGGAACATCATCATGAAACGTATTGAGAAAAAAATCATAATTTTGGCTTTTTTTCTGGCGGTGCTGTTGACAGGGTCAAATGCCTGGGCGCTTTTTGGAAGCAAATTTCAAACACTGAAACCTGAAAATGGAAACGTATTTATCCCCATAAAACAGATGGATGACGGCAAGGCGCATTATTTTAAAGTAAAGGCGGATGATGGTGCTGATAAAGGCCTTGATGTGAGTTTTTTTGTGGTGAAAAGTTCTGATGGTATTATCCGCGCTGCGGTGGATTCCTGTGATGTGTGCTACCGGTCCGGCAAAGGATATGTTCAGCAGGCAGATGTCATGGTCTGCACCAATTGCGGACGCAGATTTGCCACAGACCGGATCAATGAAGTCAAGGGCGGCTGCAATCCTGCGCCTTTAAACAGGACAATAGAAGGCGACATGCTTGTCATTTCCATGGCAGATATCAACACCAATGCCTGGTACTGTAAATTTAAATAGCAGGAAAAGGATGATGAAAATGGCATATGATCCGGAAAAATATCGGGAAAAAAGAGAAAAGGTGCTTGGCATAAAAAAGCGGGGCCTGGGGTTTGGAGCCATGGCGGTGATTATTTGTGTCGTAATTCTTGCAGGATTAAGTGTGGTGACAGTGCCCCGGGCAGTTTCATATTTCAGCACCCGGAATCTGGATGATGCTATTTTTAAACTGGAATCCGGTTCAAACTGGCCCGAGAATGTGATTGCGGCCATCCAGAAAATTGACGGGATAGCATCCGTTACTGAAGATAAAAATCATACCCGCCTGGTAGTGACCTATGACAGGCGGACAGCGGCATTTGCAAACATGACAGCTGCGTTTTCAAAACGAAATCTGGGCGTCACGCTGCTCAATCAGGTGAATCACCGGCAGCATCGGAATACACTGGAAAATAAGGAGGAAACCATTGAAACTCCATAATATTTCTTTTGGCAATATTAAACGCAGAAAAGGGAAAATGCTGTTCCTGGTTCTGGGTCTGATTATTGGTATTTCAACCGTCGTGACGCTTTTATCCATTACCGAAAGCATGACCGTGAATATTGAAGAGCGGCTGAATCAGTTCGGCGCCAATATTGTCATGGTTCCCAGGACGCAGAATCTGTCCTTGAATTATGGCGGCATTGATGTGGGCGGGGTGAATTACAAGGTCCGGGAAATTAACCAGGACGATCTGCAGAATATTTATACAATAAAGAATAGAAAAAACCTTTCCATTATTGCCCCGAAAATTCTGGGACCGGTCAGGGTAAAAGGTCAGGATGTCCTGCTGATGGGTGTAATCTTTGATCAGGAACTGGCTTTGAAAACCTGGTGGCACAAGACCGAGGGAAATTTTCCAGGCCAGGCAGACCAGGTGATGCTTGGCGCTCAGGTGGCGTCTTTTTTAAACCTGGCTGCAGGAGACAACATTCATCTTTTTGAAACGCCGTTTACGGTTTCAACGGTTTTAAAACCCACAGGGGGCCCGGAAGATGATGCGATTATTTCAGAACTGGGGGCAGCCCAGAAGCTTTTAGGAAAACAGGGCAGGCTTTCCATGGTGGAGATTTCCGCTTTCTGCCAGGGATGCCCGATTTCCGAGCTGACGCTGCAGATTGCAGAAAAATTTCCAGATGCCAAAGTCACTGCCATGAAACAGGCGGTCATGTCCAAAATGCAGTCCATAGAGATGTTTCAATCTTTCAGTCTGGGGGTGTCCATTATAGTGATCCTCATCGGAGCTTTGCTGGTTCTGGTGACCATGATGGGCTCGGTCAACGAGCGGACCCGGGAGATCGGTATTTTCAGGGCAATCGGTTTCAGAAGAGGTCATGTCATGCAGATTATCCTTCTGGAAGCCATGCTTTTAGGTGTTGTCGGCGGTGTTTTGGGGTTTGGTACCGGCAATCTGATCGCTTACAGTATTATTCCGATGGTAATGAAAGACAGTGTTTTTGCCGGGATTAATATGAATCTTGGAATCATTTCCATTATCATGTCCGTGGCCTTAAGTCTTCTGGCAAGTCTGTATCCCGCATTCAAGGCCAGTAATATGGATCCCAGTGAAGCCCTGAGGGCACTTTAAAATATAAAGAGAGCATATACAAATGACACAGGTGAATCATTTAATTGAAATCAGAGGATTGAAAAAAACGTATCAAAGTGGCGATACGACAGTGGATGCCATAAGACAGATGGATTTTTTTATTGATGATGAAGAATTCATCACCATTATGGGGCAGTCCGGTTCGGGGAAAAGTACATTATTGTCCATCATGGGGGCGTTGAATCATCCAAGCCAGGGACAGGTTCTGGTGGACTCCCTGGATCTGTACGCCCTGAGCACTGAACAGCGGGCTGATTTTCGCAGTGAATATATCGGGTTTATTTTCCAGTCTTTTCAATTGATTCCGTATCTGACGGTGCTGGAAAATGTCATGCTGCCCATGGCCGTTACCGGCCAGAAAAAAAAGATAAAAAATCAGATGGCTTTAGATGTCATTGACCGCGTAGGGCTTGCAGCCAAAGCCCACCGTCTGCCGGATCAGTTGTCCGGCGGGGAGCAGGAGCGGGTTGCCATTGCAAGGGCGATTGTGAATAAACCACCGATTATTCTGGCGGATGAACCCACAGGAAACCTGGATTCACAGACAGCCGGTGAAATCATGCAGCTTTTGCAAACCTTGAACAGGCAGGGGCATACGGTTATTGTGGTGACTCATAATCCGGAGGTGACACAATATGCAACGCGGACCGTCCGGGTTCAGGACGGACTGTGCTTTGTCTGAAACCCATTTTAAAAAATTCAGCCCTCATGAAGACAGGAATTTTTCCAGATCGTCCTGTGTGGTGAATGCCTTGAAATGAAACGGAAGGCTTATCGTCATGGGTGTAAATATCTCCATAATGGCCATATTCATATTTCCGGAGATAAGAACGGCTATCTTGTTTGCAAAATTTTCACCCTGCGGTTTGTATGACTTGAAAATCTCCACTATTTCCATCAAATCAAAAATACTCATTCCCATCATGGCATCGGTACAGTCCCAGAAAGAGTGTTTGTGATGGTAGTCAGGGTGCTTCATCACCTCCAGAATGGCGGTAAGCATCCCGGTTTTCGTCAGGTAGCCTTTCACATTGATTTTGATGTAAGCCGGGTGGGAATTTTCCAGTTGATATTCCAATTTCTACACTTCTCCGGTATCGATGGCATATCGTATTATTGCGGCCAGGTTCTTCAATCCTAATTTGCGTTTTATATTGGAACGGTGTTTATCAACTGTCCATTGAGAGATATTCATGATATCGCTGATTTCCTTGCTGGTGTTGCCCTGGGAAATCATATTGATAATCTCGCGTTCACGGGATGACAGCGGATTGGCTTCGACTCTCTTTAATGGTTTCAGGTAGTAAGTCTCTGTTACATTGGAATGATAGTATTGGTTGTCAAAGATTTTTTCAAATGCATTTAAAATTTCTTCTTTGGATTCTGATTTGCATATTGAGGCACATGCCCCCATTTGAATTGCTTTTTGTTGATTGATCGAGTTCAGGAATCCGCTGAATGCGATAATTTTAATCTCCGGAAACAAAGCGTGAATCTTTGAGATAATTTCAAATCCGTCAGTTCCAGGCATCACAAGGTCTATTACCACAAAGTCAACGCTTTGATGTTGAAGCAGATTTAAAAGTTGTTCTCCATTTTCAGCTTCCCCTACGAAATTAATGTGAGGTGTATTACGAAATATTTTTTGAAACGCTTTTCTGACAATCGGGTGGTCATCTGCTATCATTCCGTTGAACGTTTCCATTATGCCCTTTTCTGATAAAAAACCATTAAACCATTCGAGATTCTGAAATACTGCTTTGAGGTTAATTTATTAGTAAATTTATCAACAAAAAACAATTACTGTAACTGTGTATTTTATATAAATACAAATGGCGATATTTCAACTTGCTGTGCTGCCTGTCAGATGATTTGTTCGGTGAAGAAATGGGCTTGAATTTTTTTTTGGGGGGGGAGGCCTCAAAAGAAGCCTCCCTTTAACCAATCAGATATGTTCTGTCTATTTGTTGATAATCAGCTCATATCCGGACGGTGTAAGCGTTGCCGGCGTTTTCATGTTATTGATGTTTCCCGGCATGCCCACCAGCGGATACCACAGGGCCATGCATAAGGCCAGAACGATGATGCCCAGAATGGATCTGAACACTAAAACCTTAAATGCTTCCCACTGGGTGAAATATCCAAACCCGTATGAAATCAGGGTTGGAGGGCATCCAATGACCAGAAGTACAAAGGTGGTGGCCAGAGGTACTGCCATGGCAATGGGGGCAACGGGGGTTCCAGCCATATCTGCCATGGGAACCACAACCGGAACCAGCAGGGCTGTTGCAGCGGCATTGGCCATAAAACTGGTAATGACCGCACTCAGTGCAGATGCGCCGGCAGCCACCACAGGCCATGAAGAATTGGTGAAAATCGGGAATATCTGGGTGGCGATCCAATTTCCGGCACCTGTATCCAGCATGGCAACACCCAGTGAAAAGCCTGCGCCGAATACCATAATGGGGTTCCATGGGTATTCTGCCAGACATTGTTTCCAGTCCACAACCTTGAAGATCATGCAGACAACAATGAAAAGGCCGCCAATGGCAGAGACATGGATTTTGGTTAAGTCTGTCAGAAACCAGAGCACGAAAGTTCCTGCAAGAATCCATGAGAGCAGTTTTTCATTTCTTTCCATGGGAGGCATTTTTGCAATGGCAAGTTCCATTGGCAATTCCTTGACTTTTGGCGGATAAATAATCCAGACTGCCAGCCAGGTCGCAAGTCCCAGGAACATGGACGGTACGAACTGATATAACATATATTCCATAAAACCAATGTTATAACCGGTAATTTTAAACAGCAGTTCTGCTGAAGCCGGGGATCGTCCACTGCCCAGGAAAGTTGCACCACCACCACATGCAGCTCCCAGCGGGATCATGAACATGAAATGCTTGGTAAAACTGTTGCTTTTATCCGGTGTGAGCCCCATTTTCAGAAACATGGGCATCATGGCATAGAGCAGAATGATGGTGATGGTAGCATCATGGGTCCATGCGGCCAGAAAAGTTGCACCCATGCACAGGGTGAAACTCAGGCGCTTGACATTTGTGCCGCCGATTTTAAGAATATACGACATCAGTCGACTGGGTATGGTTGTCTGTCCCAGCATGACCCCCAGCATGATGATGAAAAAAACAAACACCACTGTCCGGTTTGCATAGGGTTCCCAGGCAGCTTTGGATGACTGGATCTTTAAGATGATCATCACACAGCCTACCCCGATGGACGTGACCCCGATAGGGATAGCTTCTGATGTCCAGAGGATAACCACGGTTGCCAGCATGGCAAGAAATGCATGCCCGCGGGCACCCAGCGCTTCCGGGGTGGGAATCAGCCAGATCAGCAGTCCTGCGGCAATGGAAATGATGATCCATTTGAGGGCGAATTTCTGACTTTTTCCAGCACTGCCCTCTTCTTCTAATTTTGCAATATTTAATTCATTTGTCATTTAATTTAATCCTCCATCCAGCTCATCGGGTGATGATGTTCACAATTTCGAAGAAAAGATCCTGCTCTCTTAAAATACCAATTACTTTTTTCCCGGACGTGACGATCAGGCGCGTCCTTTTGGTTTTGAAGAGCAGATTGGCCACCTCCATGAGGTTTGCATTTCCATCAATCATGGGTGGAGCTTCCAGAGTGAGTTCTCCTATTTTCTTATCCGCCAGAGCCTTCATTTGAATGGTAAACAGTCCGTCCCAGCCACTGGTGAATACATGGGAGAATTTTATGCTGTCTGTTTTGGAGGATTCAGAAGTGGATAAATGAAAGGAGGCTCCCTTGATCAGATCTTTTATGCGCAGGATTCCCACAAAATTGTGCTGTTCATCAAAGACAATAAGCGAGCGGTGACCGGCTTCCCGGATCATATTGCTGGAAACCAGTTCGGTTAAGGAACTCATGAGTTTTATCACGGCTTCCCGGATTGTATTGTTAACAGTTATGGTGGAGTAGTTTTCGATTTCGGTCATGATGTCCTTGACCTTTTTTTCTGTTCGTGCGGCACCTGTTTTCTGGACGGCATAGGCCTCATTGATTTTCAGGGCAAGGATATCAATGTCACAGGGTTTGATCAGATAATCAAATGCTTCCAGCTTGCGGGAATTGTCTGCAGAACCCGGGCTCCCGTGTCCGGTAAGCATGATCACCTGGGTTTGAGGGCTGAGTTTCTTGATTTTTTCAAGGGCCACATGTCCATCCATGCCCCCCATTTTGACATCCAGGACAACCACATCCTGGGGGCTTGTTTTTATGATGTTGACGGCTTCCTCCCCGGACCCGGCAATGGTTGTCTCAAATCCTTTCTTTCTTAGCAGTGTGGCGGTTGTTTCGCGAAAACGCGCTTCATCATCAACCATCATTACTTTTATTTTCTCGGGCATATTGAATTCTCCTTTTAAAAAAATGTTCATGGGTGAATTGTTCCAGCAGTGTGACACATAGCGTAATGGCAACATCCATGCCGAGTTGAATAAAAGAAAATAAATTTTATAGTATGTTGATTTTAAAGCAGATTTTTATTTTTTGGGGGTGGTGCAGAAAGGGATGCAGATGTCAGATATTTTTCCAACCCGATAACCAGATCTTTATTTCGTATCTATTGTTAACACTTTTTAAAACAGGAGGGCTGTGATGGTGTTAATGGGGTTGAAGTAAAAATCAGTTAGTTCTGTGTGTTGACTGAAATAGCTTTGATTTTCTGATTCAGCTGTTTGATGGAAAAAGGTTTTTCAATCATATTGGAAAAGCCGTATTTTTTATATTCCTGAATATTCATATTAACCGAGTGACCGGTGATCAGAAGACCCTGAATATCCGGGTCAATTTTTTTGAGCTGTTCCATGGTGGGAAAGCCACCGGGGCCGTTGTGAATTTCAAAATCAAGCAGGGCAAGCTGAATATTTTCCCCTTTTTCTTTTGCAGCCCTGCAGATATCAGCTGCCTGGTTTCCGTTGGAGGTGGCAAAGGTTTCATATCCAAGGCGCGTCAGCAATTGAGAAATAACATCCAGGATCAGTTCATCATCATCCATTACCAGTACTTTTACCGGTGTTTTACCAGAAAGGGGTTGAGTTTTCTTTTCTTCAATTAAATCCTCGGTGCCTGTCATGTTGTCAGAGCCGTTTTGTTTAAATACAGGCAGGGAAATATGCACGGTTGTGCCCTGACCCGGACTGGATTCAACATGGATCAGACCGCCATGACGCACAATGATTGACCAGGCAATGCTCAGGCCAAGTCCTGTGCTTTTTTTGTTTCCCATGGGTTTTGTCGTAAAATACGGATTGAAGATCATATCAAGATGTTCTTTGGATATACCGCAGCCGGTATCGGTTATACTGATAAGAATTTGAGGGTTTTTTAATGAAGACTCCCGATAGCTTACGGCAACATCAATATGTCCGTTGTCTTCTATGGATTCAATCGCATTTACAATAATATTTTCAAATGCATTTTTCAGCTGGTTTGCGTCTGCATAAAAGTCAGCCGGAATGGGCTCGCACGCAATACGGTGATTTATTTTTTCATCTTTTAAATGTTCTTTAATGATTTTTTGGATCAGGCTTTCAATATTTACTTTTACCTTAACCGGGGCACCGCCTTTTGCAAAACTGATTAATTTGGAAGAAATTCCCTTGGCCTGCATGATGCCTTTTTCTGCATGGAGCAGATATTTTTGGGTTTCGCTGTCGTTGCAGCTCAATTGCGCCAGATTAATATTTCCAATCACCATGGATAAGGAATTGTTAAAATCGTGGGCCACACCACCGGCAAGCGTGCTGATGCTTTCCAGCTTTTTTGAAGTATCAATGGCTTTTTCAAAATTGCGGAAAAGTGTTTCATTTTCTTTTTTTTCAGTGATATCAAGCGCAGTTTCCAGCCGGACAATGCGTTTGTCATACCATTCAATGGCTTTGTCAACAATGCTGTACCAGTGATTACTGGTGGTGTTGAAAAACTCCCACTCATAGGGTTCACCAGGCTCGCCGTTTTTTTGAACAAGTCTTGAATTGGTACAGTGAAGACAGGGGCCGGTCTGATTTTTCGCAATGACCTGCCAGCATTTTTGCCCTTCAGGAACCGGATGACTATCATTAAATGTCTTTAAAAATTTTTTATTGGCATAAACCAGATCATAGGTTTGCATGTCCGCAACATATACAATGGCTTCCATGGAATCAAATATGTTTTTAAAAATGGTAAAGCCTTTAATATTTTCTTTTTTCTGCCGGAGCAGATCTTTTTCTATGTCATATTTTTGCTGGGCCTGTTTTGTGATGCTGTAAAGGGTGTCCATGTTTTTTACCGGTTTTGAAAGGTATTCAAAGGCATTTTTCTGTTTCAATGCTTCTGCAGCATTCTGTATGCTGGAATAACCGGTAAGAAAGATGATCTGTATACAGGGATCAATCTGGTTTAATTCATGCATCAGCTGGATGCCATTCATCTTTTCCATCTGGATATCTGAAATGACGACTTTGGACGGCTGCTCTTTAAAGAGTTCAATTGCATCAAATCCGTTGGAGGCCGTTTGAACACAGTACCCCTTGCTTTCAAAAAGCGTTTTAAAAGAACGGGTCAGGCGCGGTTCATCATCCACTATGAGCAGATGGTTTTTTATGTCAGTTGTCTGAGACAAAATGAGCCTTTTTTAAATTTTATCTATCTTAACGTTCGGGTTAACTTTTGATTTTTTTAAGTCAGCCTAAATTATATGTAATGATGGAAAAAAACAATAGGCAAAAACCCCTATTTTTTGATAAAAAATGCTTTATTATTTTTCCCGGGCATAAAAACATATGGCCGGGAAAAATAATTTACTGGGCGTTATTGATACCCACTTCTTCAAAGGTTTTAATATCTGCCAGAATCCGTGTGGAAAGGTCTAAAAGCTCCATGCACACAGCAGCGCCTGTGCCTTCTCCCAGCCTGAATTTAAGATCAATCAGCGGATCAAGCCCAAGATGATCGTGCATGAATTTATGACCGATTTCAACAGATTTGTGGCTGGCAAACAGATAGTTTTTTGCAAAAGGCGCCAGTTCGCAGGCGATCAACGCACCTGCCGTGGAGATTAATCCGTCACAGATGACCGGGATTTTTTTTGCAGCAGCCCCTAAAACCAGTCCTGCAAGGGCGCCGATTTCAAGCCCGCCGACCTTTGACAGAACATCAACGGGGTCAGCAGGGTCTGGCCGGTGAAGTGCCAGCCCTTTTTTGATGACGGCAATTTTGTTTTTTAAAGTCGCATCGTCAATGCCGGTTCCCCGGCCGGTGAGCTTTTCTGCATCAATTCCGGAGAACACTGAAATAAGAGCAGAAGACGGCGTAGTATTTCCGATTCCCATGTCGCCGGTTCCCAGCAGATCCACAGGCCGCTGCGCATCCAGTTCATTGATAATTTCAATTCCGGCTTCAATGGAGCGGATAGCTTCATCCCGTGTCATGGCAGGTTCTTTGGTGAAATTGGCAGTGCCATACCGAACCTTTTTATGAAAGATGGGAAGGTCAGGTTCAAAATCATGGTTTACACCGATGTCCGCAGCCTTGACCGTGGCACCGGCATGTTTTCCGATAACATTGACTGAAGCGCCCTGGTTTGCAAAATTGTACACCATCTGCGGAGTCACTTCAGAAGGAAAAAGGCTGATGCCTTCTTCTGTTACACCGTGATCTCCGGCGCAGGTGACAATCTGCTTGTTTTTTAATTGAACATTGATCGTGCCTTTAATGGCCGCAAGTCTTGCGGAAATATCTTCCATGATGCCAAGGCTTCCGGCAGGCTTGGCCTGATTGGCCAGCCGTTCTTTTGCTGCATGAAATGCATCTTCATCCAGTTTTGCGCTGATGGCTGCAATGGTTTGTTCTAATAGACCCATAAAATTCACCTTTTATCTGTTATATCTTTTTCAAAAATTTCCATGCCTTTTTTCATGGCGCAGAAATCGCCGCACATGGTGCAGGTTTCTTTTTGTGACGGGGCCCGGCTGTCGCGGATGTTTCTGGCAACTTCCGGAAACAGCAGATATTTTTCAAGGTCGTTCCATCTCATATCCCTTCTGGCCATGGCAGCCTGTTTTTCATTTTCACGGCGATCCGGATATTTTGAAATATCTCCGATGCGTACGGCAAGTCGTGTGGCCCTGACCCCTTCCCTGACATCTTTGACATTGGGCAGGGCAAGATGCTCGGCCGGCGTGATATAGCAGATCAGATCTGCACCAAAACGGGCAGAGCTTGCAGCACCGATGGCCGCTGTTATATGATCATAACCTGCACCTGTGTCGCAGGGAATGGGACCTAACACATAATAAGGCGCATTGCCGGACATTCGTTTTTCCAGCATGATATTGCCTTCAATTTCATCCAGGGGCACATGTCCCGGACCTTCCACCATCATCTGGCATCCCTGGGCCCTTCCGATTTCTGCCAGCTCACAGTTAATGATCATTTCCGCCATCTGGGCGCGATCATGGCTGTCATGGATGGCACCGGCCCGAATGCCGTTACCCAGGGACAGGACCGCATCATATTTTTTCATCAATGCGCAGACCCGGTCAAACTGTTCATACAGCGGATTTTCTTTTTTATTGATGTCCATCCAGGCCACCATATAGGTTCCGCCTTTGGATGCCAGGCCGCCATACCGAAACCCCTGTTTTCTCAAACGTTCAATGGTGTACTGGTTGATTCCACAGTGAATGGCCATAAAGCTTAAGCCGTCTTCAAGCTGTCTTTCGATAAGCTCGAACAGATATTCCGGGTCCAGTTTTGCAGGATTTCTGTATTTGCGGATGGCTTCTTTAAATGCCTGGTATAATGGCACGTTTCCAACAGCAAGATCTGTATTGGCCAGAACGATTCGTCTGACGTCATCCAGATCGCCGTCAGCAGACAGCTCCATCAGGGTGTCTGCGCCTTCTTCCTGGGCAGCCTGGGCTTTTTCAACTTCAAGGCCGATGTCACAGATATCCGAAGAGGTTCCGATGGATGCGTTGACCTTTGTTCGAAGACCGGTTCCGATGCCGGTGACGATCTGGTTGGGACGATTGGGGTTGCAGGGGATAACGATTTCTCCCTTTGCCACATGGTCTAAAATAAAAGATTCAGGCAGGCCCTCGTTTTTGGCCACGATCTGCATTTGACTGGTAAGTGTTCCCTGGCGGGCATATTCAAGTTGTGTTGTCATAGTTTCCTCGCTATGTAAGCCCCTGCAGAAAACAAAAAAGGTTCTGCAAGAGCGAATGTCTTACAAAACCTTTTACCATCGGGTCTTTCAATCATTATTACCTGGTTCGTCTTCTGACTTCCGGCATTAAATCTGTTTTGCAGCCTTCCCGTTTTCACAGTGGCATAAATAGCAAAACAGATGTTTCCGGTTACAGCGGCGGGACCGTTACGGAGTTTCACCGTATTCCGTGGACCAAGGCAACCTAAAAAATCAGATGCTTATGTATACAATTACAGCAGTAAAGTCAATAATTTCTGCACATTCTGATTAAACCGGAGTCCGGATTTACCAGTGACCCTTTTATCCTGTTACCTGTCAGTATTGCCATTTCATGATACCCAGACCAAAAATATTGGCGAGAATAGCAATGGTATACAGTGTTCCGATGGTGATCAGTTTGGTTCTGATATGTTTCATGTTAATGACCAGAATCGCTGCCACATAAAAATGGAAATAGCCGAACAGAAAAATCAGCCAGACACCTTTAAAGGACCGGTTCCAGAAAGGGTATTCCCAGACAAGGTGACCGCCTTTATTTAAAAACCATTCCACAAATACACAAAATATGGCATATCCAATGGCCCAGAACCACTGGTTGGGAATTCCCAGGATTTTTTCTTTTCTGTCTTCTGACAGGGTATTGTAAAAGATCAGGCCTGAGATCGCAAACATGAACATGATTTCAATATTCCATCCCACCAGAGTGCGCAGTGCTGTATCGCCGGGAGCGGTCCACATGGCGGATCTTCCGGTAAAATGTAAAACCCACCCATTCCAGGTCTCGTTGATAAAATCCATCCCGAATATGGTCAGTCCTGCAAAAACAGCATTCCAGTTTCCTGTTTTACGGGCTTTTTGTATTTCTGCAGTATAAATATAAAAAACAATTGCGAGCAGAGAGATGACATACCATTTCAGCGTGGTCAGATCTCTTATGCCTGACAGGGCCTGTATGCTTGCTTCGGTCATGGCGATAAATACCTCCAGTTAAAGGTTTGTTGAATTTTTGAAATTCAGTTTCATAAAGACGAAAAAACAATAATATCAAATGGTAACAGCTTGAAAAAATTCATATCAATATTGATACGGAAAAACAAGCAGACATTCGGATTTTTTTGCAGAGCCAGAAGGTTTTATTGTGATTTTTACGCATGATTGCCCTGAGAATGAAATAAAAATTCATTGACAAACATCATCAAGTTTATCTACAAAAGTAAAAGTTAGTTCACTGGGGGTGCTTTTTTAAAAAAGCTGAGAGAAGGTGTCAACTTCAACCCTTGGAACCTGATGCGGTTAGTACCGGCGTAGGGAAAGTGTATACAGCAGTTCTTGAGAGTATCTTTTCTTCAAATTTTTCTTCCCCGGCAATAAAATCTGACAGCACCCGGTTCAATAAACTGTTTTTCGGAGGTTTTATGCAAATAAACCTGAATGGAAAAAATATGGAGTCAAACTGCCGGACCTTGATGGATCTGGTTATAGAACAGCAGCTGGATACAATGTCGCTTGTGGCTGAACTGAATTTTAAAATCATCAAACAGGCAGAATGGAATGATACCCTTATCAAAGAAGGGGATACCATTGAGCTGCTCAGCTTTGTGGGAGGAGGATGAAAAAATGACAAATGCACAAAACGATGTTCTTGTTCTGGGTGACATTGAATTTTCCAGCCGTCTGTTTACAGGGACAGGAAAATTTGCTTCCCGGGATCTGATCACCCCGATGCTGGAAGCCAGCGGTTCCCAGATGATTACGGTGGCATTGCGGCGGGTGGATTCCAGTGAAAAAGGAGATAATATTTTAAATTATATTCCCAAAACCGTTACCCTGCTGCCCAATACCTCCGGTGCCAGAACCGCCCAGGAAGCGGTTCGTATTGCAAGAATTGCAAGGGAGGCCGGATGTGGAAATTTTATAAAAATAGAAGTGATCACCGATATGCAGTATCTTTTGCCGGATAACCATGAAACGCTTCTGGCCACTGAAATTCTGGCTAAAGAAGGCTTTGTGGTACTGCCGTATATGATGCCGGATATCACGGTGACCAAGCAATTGTATAATGCAGGGGCTGCGGCAGTCATGCCGCTGGGCTCCCCCATCGGAACCAACCGGGGGCTTGAAATGAAACCCATGATTAAAATGATCATTGAAACCAGCAAAATTCCCGTGGTGGTGGATGCAGGCATCGGTCGTCCGTCCCAGGCAGCAGAAGCCATGGAAATGGGGGCAGACGCTGTTCTGGTCAACACAGCCATTGCCACGGCTGCAGATCCGGTTCTTGCGGGCAAAGCCTTTTCCTATGCGGTCAAAGCAGGAAGGATGGCCTATCTTTCCAGTCTGGCAGAGACAAAAATGCAGGCCAGCGCATCTTCGCCTCTGACCGGTTTTTTAAGGGATTGAAATCATGTCGTTTATGGATGTTGTAAAACAGTTCGAATCCTTTGATTTTAATTCATATTTTAAATCTGTCAGCGCTGCAGATGTTTTGCATTCGCTGAACCGGGATCTCCTGAGCCCCTATGATCTGCTGAACCTTTTATCAGAACCCGCTTTACAGTTTTTAGAACAGATGGCTCAAAAATCTCAGAAAATTACCCGACAGTATTTTGGCCGGACCATCGGGATGTATGCGCCCTTGTATATTTCTGATTACTGTTCCAATCACTGCACATACTGCGGATTCAACTGTGCCAGTGATGCAAAAAGACTTAAATTGACCATTGATCAGATTAAAGCAGAAGCTCAAGTGATTTCGGATATGGGAATCCGTCATATTCTGGTGTTGACCGGAGAAGCTCCGGAAAAAACGCCCATGTCGTATCTTATAGAAGCTGTAGAAGTATTGAAAACCTGTTTTTCATCCATCGGTATTGAGATGTTTCCCATGGATGAGGAGGATTACCGGCAGTTAAAAGACGCGGGCGTGGATTCTTTAACCGTATATCAGGAAACCTATGATCAGCAGATTTACAAACAGGTTCACCTGAAAGGTAAAAAAATGGACTATCAATACCGGCTGTTAACCCCGGAAAGAGGGGCACGGGCAGGATTCAGGTCGGTAAATATCGGTCCATTGTTCGGGCTGGGGGAACCCGGATCAGAAGCTTTTATGGCAGGACTTCATGCCAAATATCTGGAACAGACATTTCCGGATGTGGAAATTTCCCTGTCCCTGCCCCGGATGACAAAGGCTGCCGGCGGAATTGCGCCCAGGCATACCTTGTCTGACCGCAGATTTGTTCAGTTTATTCTGGCCTGGCGCTTGTTCATGCCGCGGCTTGGCATTACGGTTTCCACACGGGAGTCTGCCCGGTTCAGGGATAAACTGCTCCATCTGGGTGTGACCCGGTATTCTGCCGGATCTAAAACAGATGTGGGCGGATATGCATTAAAAGATGCAGAGGCGACAGCCCAGTTTGAGGTGACCGATACACGGACGGTGGATGAGGTGACCCAGATGATCCGGGAAAACGGGTTCCAGCCGGTGTTTAAAGACTGGGAGATTTTCTGATGAAAATCGGAATTGCCGGAATTGGCGGTATTGGATCAAATGTAGCAAGATGTCTTGCCCAGGAAAAGATCAGTGAAATTAAAATTGTTGATTTTGATGTGGTGGAAGCCTCCAATTTAAACCGTCAGTTTTACAGGTTTTCCCAGGTGGGTGCAAAAAAAACAGACAGCCTTGAGATGAATCTTAAAGACATTTTCCCCCAAATGGTCATTGAAAAAATGGATCATGCCATTAAAGCCGGAGATGCAGTAAAGATATTTTCAGACTGTGATATTGTGGTGGAAGGATTTGACAGCAAAGCATTAAAAAAAATGATCATTGAGGAGCTGGCCGGGACAGATAAAATTCTGGTGTCTGCATCCGGAATTGCCGGAAGACATATGGATACCGTGACCACTGTTAAAATGGGAAATTGCCATATTGTGGGAGATTTTAAATCAGACCAGGCAGATCATGAATTGTTTGCGCCGAAAATTATTCTGGTTGCATCCATCATGGCCGGGATTGTTTTGAATACGATGACTGAGGATAAAACAGATGAGTGAAACAAGAATTTTAGATGCAAATATAAACAGGTCTGCCGAAGGGTTAAGGGTTCTGGAGGATATTGCCAGATTCGGGTTTGACAACCAGACACTTTCTGCAGATCTTCGGTCCCTGCGGCATCAGGTGCGCGCACTGTTCAAGGGAACCGAAAATCAGCTTCTGGGTTCCAGAAATTCATCCACCGATGTGGGAGTGATAACCTCTTTAGGATCAAAAACAGATGATCGGATGAATTTGAAAGATACGGTGCTGTCCAATTTTAAACGGGTTCAGGAGGCTTTCAGAACCCTGGAAGAGATTTTAAAAACCACAGGCCAGTATTCAGCCGGTAAAAAAATGGAGGCGCTGCGGTTTGATATCTATTCTCTGGAACCCCGGTTTTTAAATTTGTTTAAACCCCGGTTTCCAGCCGGGATTTACGGCATTCTGGGAGAAAAATTCAGCCAGGGCCTTACCAATGTCCAGGTGGCCCAACAGATGGTGGATGCGGGTATTGATATTCTCCAGTACCGGGAAAAAGCAAAGGATAAAAGCCTTGGGCAGATGTATACAGAATGCCTGGAAATCAGAGAGATTACCCGCAAGGCCAATGTGCCGTTCATTATCAACGATTTTGTGGATATTGCACTTATGGTGGGCGCAGACGGGGTGCATCAGGGGCAGGATGATCTGCCCGTAACGCAGGTGAGAAAAATCGCCCCGAACATGATGATCGGGTGCTCCACACATTCTCCGGAACAGGCGCACAAAGCCATTGCAGACGGTGCGGATTATATTGGCGTGGGACCGATTTTTACCACCCAGACCAAAGAGGATGTCTGTGATGCCGTGGGTTTTGAATATCTGGACCATGTTGTAAAAAACCATGATATCCCCTTTGTGGCTATTGGCGGAATCAAACTTCATAATTTAAGGGATGTCCTGTCAAGGGGGGCAAAAACAGTTTGTCTGGTAACAGAAATTATCGGGGCACAGGATATTGGAAAAATCATTAAAGACATAAAAAACATATCAGGAGAGATTAAATGAATACATCATATACCACCCAGATGGATGCGGCCCGAAAAGGGATTTTAACCCCCCAGATGGCGCAGGTGCTAGAACATGAGAATATATCCCAGGCCCAGCTGATGGAAAAACTGGCCAAAGGTCACATTGCCATTCCTGCGAATAAGAATCATATAAATCTTAAGGCAGCAGGCGTGGGACAGGGACTGAAAACCAAGATCAACGTTAATCTGGGCGTGTCAAAAGATGTCTGTTCATTTGATGCGGAAATGAACAAGGCGCACATGGCCATTGAATTCAAGGCCGATGCGGTGATGGATCTGAGTGTATCCGGAGATACCGAAGGCTTTCGAAAACGGCTGGTCAGTGAAATCCCGGTAATGATCGGAACGGTTCCCATTTATGATACCCTGACCCGCACGGGTAAACCCACCGAAGACATCACCATAGAGGACTGGTTTGAAACCGTGGAGATTCATGGCAGAAACGGCGTGGATTTTATCACGATTCATGCGGGGCTGACCCGCAAATGTGCCGTAAGCCTGCGGACCAATCCCCGATTGTGCGGGATTGTCAGCAGAGGCGGGGCTATTTTGTTTGAATGGATGGAAAAAACCGGGAAGGAAAATCCATTTTATGAGCATTTTGACCGGCTGCTGGCTGCTTGTGAAAAATATGATATGTGTATCAGCTTAGGAGACGGGCTGAGGCCGGGCTGTATAAAAGACTCCACAGATGCGCCCCAGATCGAGGAATTGATCACCCTTGGCGAACTGACCAAGCGGGCCTGGGCAAAAAATGTTCAGGTGATGATTGAAGGCCCGGGGCATGTGCCGCTTCATGAAGTTGAAATGAACATGAAACTGCAAAAAAAATTATGCCATAATGCGCCTTTTTATGTGTTGGGGCCCCTGGTTACGGATATTGCGCCGGGGTATGACCATATTACCTCTGCCATTGGCGGTGCCCTGGCAGCCATGCACGGGGCGGATTTCCTGTGCTATGTCACCCCGGCTGAACATCTGCGGCTGCCGTCGGCAGAAGATGTGAAAGAAGGGATCATGGCGTCACGCATTGCAGCCCATGCAGGGGATCTGGCAAAAGGGATAAAAGGGGCTCAGGATCTTGACAACAAAATGAGCAAGGCCCGGGGTGAGCTGGACTGGGAAGGCCAGTTCGAATGCGCCATTGACCCTGAAAAAGCCCGGGCATACCGAAAATCATCCCAGCCGTCTGAAAAGGATGTGTGCACCATGTGCGGTGATTTCTGTGCGGTCAAACGGGTGAATGCCCTGCTTTAGAAGGCTCAATCTCTCCTGATCTTTATGTTTTTTCCGACATCAACTCCGAAAAAGTCTTGACTTTTTCGGAGTTGATGTCATAATAGCCTTCATGAAACGGTATCTGGCAGAATATATTAGAGAAGATCTGGATAAAAAAATTATCCTGCTGACCGGCCCGCGTCAAACCGGAAAGACAACGCTGTCAAAGATGTTGGAAAATGATTTTGATTATTTCAACTATGATAATGGTGATGACAGATTAAGCTTGCTGAAAAAATCCTGGGATCGGTCAAAATCTCTGATTATCCTTGATGAACTGCACAAATTAAAAAACTGGAAATCATGGTTAAAGGGAATCTATGATACAGAAGGTATCCCGCCCTCAATACTTGTTACAGGCAGTGCGAAATTAGATACCTATAAAAAAGTCGGGGATTCTCTGGCAGGAAGATTCTTTCAGTTCAGAGTGCATCCTCTGGATCTTAAGGAAATTCATACATTTTTAAAGCCAGATGATCTTGAGGCGCAACTGGATAAACTTCTGATGTTTGGCGGTTTTCCTGAGCCCTTTTTAACCGGAACCGCTCGATTTTATAATCGCTGGAAAAAATCTCATCTTGATATTATTTTAAAACAGGACCTCATAGACCTGGAAAATGTTCAGCAGATCACCCAGGTTGAAACGCTGATACAACTGTTAAGGATCCGGGTGGGCAGTCCCATATCATACAGTTCTCTTGCTCAGGATCTGCAATGTTCAGACAAGACAGTGAAACGATGGCTGACCATACTTGAAAATATGTATGTGCTTTTCAAAGTGCTTCCTTTTCATAAAAATATTGCAAGAGCGATTCAAAAAGCGCCTAAATTTTATTTTTATGATACAGGCCAGGTTCTGGGTGATCAAGGCATTAAGCTTGAGAATGCTGTGGCATGTGCTGTTCAGAAAGAATTGCATTTCCGGGAAGATTGTCTGGGGGAAGAAGGAAAACTGTATTATATGAAAAATAAGGATGGCAGAGAAATCGATTTTTGCATCACTTCCAATACCATCCCTTCGCTGCTGCTGGAAGTAAAATGGAATGACAGTCATTTGAGCCCGAATTTTGAGATATTCAATAAATATTTTTCCAATATTAAAATGATTCAGATTTCAAAAATACTGGACCGTGAAAAGACCTTCCCGAATGGGGCACAAATCAGAAAGGCCTCCAGCTGGCTCAGCAAAATGACTTTTTAATTTGCAGCGTCCGGACAGATAGCGTCTTTACAGCTTAAATCTTTTGTTCTACCTTGCCAAAGCAGGGCATGCACAGGGTTTTGCCGTCAAACAGGCGGATGCGCGACTCCATGGTTTTTTCACCGCAATTGCTGCAGGCAAGACTTTTCATGATTCGGGCTGGCCGTACCGGCGGGGTATCAATGGGCTGAATGGAAAAAAGATCGGTCAAATCGGCAGCCAGCAGTCGTTTGATGCGCAGCTGCCGCTGATCGTCAAGGCTGAGGGTTTCATCCTCATCCCGGCCAAAATCATTGTTAAAAACCGCCCTGAACCCTTTCTGGGTATCCCGGTTATAAAAGGTAAAGGCGGATTTGCCAAAATCCTTGTGGATCAGGTTGCCTTTGCCAAAAGAACATCCAGTGAGGAACTGGATGGCATCCACACCGCACATATCGGTTTCGGTAACGCATACCGGGGTAGACGCATTGTGGATATCCAGTTTTTCCCTTGCCAGTTCTGCTGCCCGGATGCCGATGGTCAGGCCCGGACAGTTGTGCCCGTGAAATGCAATGGTGTCTTTTATTAACTGGTCTTCAAGTTTACAGGCCATGATTTGCCTCCTTAGGGTGTGTTAATAAATGTGTGCCAGAACATGAGCTCACCCAAAGCGGTTGATCTGATAAGATAGTCCACCTTGTTGCTGAACGCCAGGATCTGGATTTTTTTTAACCGTGTGCCGCTGTCTGACGCTTTTATGTCTGAAGCAGAACTGTCCGCCACATAGCCCCACATATGGTCAATGGCATTTTTCAGCCGTCCTTTTGAGGGCGGCGTTCTAAGCTGCAGTATCAGGATATCACAAAGGTCTTCAAACAAAAGCAGTTTTTTGGATATTTTAAAACCCATCTGTTGGTAAAGTTCCGGATCTCTTGCCATGATGCTGTATTTATGAAACGCCCAGAGTTCCTGGGTGTTTTTGGGTAGCGGGATTCTTCCGGGTGGTTTGTCGGCATATTTTTGCGCCAGCAGGCCGTATTGCTCCAGAGGGCTGTTAATAAAGATTTCAGGCCAGATGATATCATTGTTCACGTGAACATTCACAGGGCTGTTATGATTAAAACCTCTAAGCTGCATTTCCGATACCAGAAGATGATGGCGAACCGCCAGTGAAGCCACGTGATTGGGCCACCGAAGCGTCTCCGGATGACAGGAATATCCTTTTTTTTTGTTTTGAATAATGGAAACAATACCGTGCAGTTCGCGATGTTCGCCCAAAAGACTTTTGTCATTTAAAAACCCGGCATCGATATCCCATATTCTCATTTGCGTGATGTGTTTTATTTAAAAGGAAGGTGAATAATAAATTTTGTACCTTTTCCGGGAAAAGATTCCACTTCTATTTTTCCATTATGATCTTTAACAATAATAAAATAAGACAAAGATAATCCAAGCCCTGTGCCTTTATTGACTTCCTTTGTGGTGAAAAAGGGTTCGAATATTCTTTTGCGGGTGTCTTCATTCATTCCCGGCCCATTGTCCCCTATTTCGATCATGGCCATGTTATTTTTCTGTGAAAGACTCAGGATCAGGGTCGGGTCTTCAATAAAGTGCGGGCTTTTATGAATGGCCTGTATCGCATTGGTAATGATATTCAGAAACACCTGAATGATTTTATTTTCTTCACAGATGACATCAGGGACATCTGTATCCATATGTCTTATGATATTCACCCGCCTGATTTGATATTCTTTTTGCAGGCTGTAATCGCTGTTTGCAAGCACCATGGTTTTTGTCAACAGGTCTGAGAGACTGCAGGCCTGTTTGGGGGCCCCTTTTTTGGCAAAGGACAGCATGTTTTCAACAATTCTGGCCGCTTTCATTCCCGCGGTGTTGATGTTCGTCAGTTGCTGAAATATTTTCCTTTCTTCCATGAATTGCCGGATAGCCTCCATTGAGGTGCCGGCGTTTTGAGCCGCAGTGATATTTGCCGGAATATCTTCAGCCAGCCTGTTTTTTGCCAGTTGAACATTCTGTAAAATACCTGCCAGCGGATTATTTATTTCATGGGCCATGCCTGCTGCAAGTCCCCCCACAGACATCATTTTTTCAGACTGTACCACCATTTCTTCCAGGCGGACTCGTGTGGTAACTTCATCCAGGCGGATAACTGCGCCTTCAAAACCGCTTTCCACAAGGGGGAAGATGGTGATATCTTCATGGAATGTCTGTCCATTGTCTTCATAGGACAGTCTTATATTTTCCTGAAGTTTGCGTTCGTTAATAGCGGTTCTGATTTTTTGGGATATTTTTTCAAGGCGCGGAATAGCAGCAAAAAGATCTTTTCCCAGTGCATTTTCGGTGAGAAGATGGGTTTGTTTTTCCGCCTGGCGGTTCCATTGGGTGATGTTCAAATCTGTATCCACGCCCACAAGAATGGACGGCATGGAGTCGATTATGTTTGACAGGTAATTCTGAAGGTTGAATAAATTGGTTTCAGCCTCCCGAAGCAGTGTAAGATCGATCATGGAGATCAGTTCTGCAGGTCGGCCATAATATTCTATGGTGCTGGCTTCAAGAAAGACAGGTTTTTCCTGTCCTGATCCGGAAAGAATTTTTATTTCATCTTTTTTAAAGCCGGTTTTCTGGATTTTTTTTCTATCCTCAGAAGAGATCAGGTTTTCAAAGCGCATCATTTTAAGTTCATTTAAAGAATATCCGTAAAGCTTTTGCGCTGCTGGATTGGCATGGGTGAATTTTTGATCCTGGCATAAAACAATGGCCGTGGATGTTGTCTCAGATAAGATTCTGAAAAGGTATTCGCTTTCTTTTAGTCGCAGCCTTGCTTTCTGGGTCTGTTCTCTTTCTTTTCTTAAACTGGTAAGAATAAAATGGATCAGCGCAGCGGTAATCAATGCAATAACCGCAAAGGTCAGAAAATTTCCGGCAAATTGATTTTCAATGGCCTGATAGGCACTGATCCATTCGGGTTTGAAATATTGTGTGCCAAAAAGGACACCCTGCACTGAAATTATAAACAAAATTGCGATTCGGCGCTGTTGCTTTTCCGGTATCGGACTGACAAGAATAATGGCTAAAAGAGAAAGAATGGTTGCAGGGCCTGAGATTCCGCCGTCAAAAAACCATAAAAAGCAGATATACAGCGTGCAGGCGAAAATCATAAGCCAGATGACCAGGGTGTGTTTTCGCCAGAAGCGGGCCATCAGGAAAAAAAGAAGATAGGCGATGCCAAAAAGAAGGTAGGCAAGGGTAAATACCTGGGGCGCTTCTAATATAAGGCTCAGTGCAACTGCAAGAAAAAAGGAGGCTGCTGAAAAAAAACAGGTTGCATTGATGCTTCTATCTTTAAGGACAGTGTCGGTTTTATCTCCCTGGGTGAAAATCCAAAAATTTTTATATCGGTTGTTTGTGTCCGGCATTGAATTCCCTTGTTAAAAAAAGGAAAGTATTTTTGATAGAAGCATTCGCCGTGTTTTGAATGCATCAGAACACGGCGAGGGTTTGTCTGTCAGATGTTGGCTGCTTTAACTGCCGGCTTCGTATGTGCAGGTCGTGAAATCGATTTGTTCCCCGCATTTGTCGCATTTGTGTTTTTTTTCAAATTCATCGGAAAAAATTTCTTTTGCTGCACCACATTTCGGACAGCTGCATGTAAAAGATTTTAAATTTTTAAAACTTTCAAAACCGGGGCAATGTTTAGGTGTTGTCATTGTATCGTCCTCCTTGCTTGTGGAAGTTGTTTGGGAAAAAACCGCTAAAAAAATTAAATGCCAAATGCTTCATATTGTCAAGCTAAAACAAAATCAGATTTAATCAAGACCCACAATGGTTCTGCCCTGCAGGGTACCCTTGAGCATCTGCCTGATTTTATAGTCTAATTGATCCAGAGAAATCTGCTGAAAAATATTTTCAAATATATCAAATTTCCAGTCCGTGGCCAGTTTGTTCCAGATATGGGTTCGAAGGTGCATGGGGCAGTGCTGTGAATCAATCCCGATCAGGCTGACTCCCCGCAAAATGAAGGGGAAAACAGTAACGGGAAGCTCAAAGGAGGCCACGTTGCCGCAGCAGGTGACCACAGCATTCTGTCGGCCTGATTTTATGGCAGTGGCCAGAATCTGTCCGCCAACAGTATCAATAACTCCGGCCCATTGTTCTTTAAGCAGGGGGGATTGGGTGTTCGCAAGAAAAGCATTCCTGTCAATAATTTGTTTAACACCCAGTTGATCGAGCAATGTACTGTCTTTTTTGCCGGAAACCGCACAGACATCATAGCCCAAGTGGGCCAGGATGCCTGCCGCAAGGCTTCCTACGCCCCCTGTAGCCCCGGTGACAAGGATGCTTCCATCTTCGGGTGCAACACTTCGGGTCAGTCTGTCCACAGACATTCCTGCAGTAAATCCTGCGGTGCCAAAGATCATGCTCTGTTTCAGGGTCAGGCCCCCGGGCAGTCTGACCACCCAGTTTTCCGGCACCCGGATGTACTGGCCGAATCCGCCCGGCGTATTCATTCCCAGATCATAACTGGTGACAATGACCTTGTCGCCTTTTTTGAACATATCTGTCCGGCTGTCTTCTACGATGCCGGCAGCATCAATTCCCGGGGTGTGCGGATAGTGTCTGGTAACCCCCTTGTTTCCCGTGGCAGACAGGGCATCCTTGTAATTTAATGATGAATACTGCACCCGGATGAGCACATCATTGTCCGGAAGGTTGCTGACAGCAAGCGTTTTGATGTCACGGACAAACTGATTTTTGCCGGATTCTTCAGTGACAAAGGCTGTGTAGGAAATATTTTTCATGAATATAATCCTTATGTTGAGTAGGCTTGAAATTCAAATTTACCAGAAATAAGGCATAAAGCCAGTTTTATTTTGGCAGGTATATTTCCAAACCGGGTCAACCCTGTTATGATGTCAGGCATATGTGTTGAATTTACAGAGGATTTTAAATTTGAATATGGTTAAAAAAACCATCCTTAAAAAGGGTGAGGGTCAAAAAAGAAAACAGGCAAAACTTGAGTATATATATGAAAAAGATTCTCAATATTTTGCACAGATTTCTGAAAGTATAAAAGATATTGCGATAAAAGAACTCAAGTCCCTTGGCGCTTATGATCTGAACCCGGTTTTTCGGGGGGTGTGGTTTAAAGCATTACAAAAGGATTTTTACCGGATCAATTATTTTTCCCGTTTGATATCAAGAGTTCTTGCACCGCTGGTTTCATTTGAGTGCCGTGAAAAGAATGATTTGTATAAAATGGCAAAAACAATCCGGTGGGAAGAGTTTTTAACGCTTGACGATACGTTTTCCATTTCCGCCAATGTTTCTGAATCTGATATCACCCATTCCAATTTTGCCGGGTTAAAGGTTAAAGATGCCATTGCAGATTATTTCAGGGACAGGACCAATAAACGGCCGAATGTGGATGCAGGTGATCCCTTTCTGATGATTAATGTGCATATTCATAAGAATCGGGCCACATTGAGCATAGATGCATCCGGTGGTCCTTTGCATAAAAGGGGATACAGGGAGGAATCTGTTTCCGCTCCCATGCAGGAGACCGTGGCGGCATCTATTATAAAATTATCTGAATGGGATGGTTCGGTGCCGTTATATGATCCCATGTGCGGGTCCGGCACGCTCTTGTGCGAAGCGTTGATGGCCTATTGCAGGATTCCGGCCCAGGTGTTCAGAAAAACGTTCGGTTTTGAGCGACTGCCGGATTTTAATGCGCGTCTGTGGGAGGAGATCAAGACAGAGGCAACAAACCATATGCGGCCGCTTGAAAAAGGGCAGATTTGTGGAAGCGATGTGTCCGAACATTCGGTGAATGCAGTGAAAACCAATATCATGGGGCTTCATTTTGGAAATCAGATCCAGATTGAACAAATGGATTTTGAAGATATCAAATCCATTGAGAACAGCATGATCATAACCAATCCGCCATATGGTATAAGGATGGGCAAAGATACGAATCTAAACAAATTTTATGACAGTCTGGGCCAGTTTTTTAAAAACAGGTGTAAGGGGTCAACGGCTTTTGTTTATTTTGGAGAGCCTAAATACATTAAAAAGCTTCCCCTTTCTCCATCCTGGAAACGGCCTTTAAAGATTGGCGGCCTGGATGGAAAACTGGTCAAATACGAATTATATTAAAAAAATTTAGAATGGTAAACATATGAATAAAGCTGAAAATAAAGGGGTATACACCTGCAATGAATACAGGGAGGAAATGATTCTTCTGAGTCTGCAGAAAAAACTTTCATCCGGGGGCCTGACCCCTGAAGAAAAAAAAGCCCTGCTGCGGGAGATTACCGAAGTTGAAAAGCAGATGGGAATTGATTAGGAGAATGTGATCAGGAAAAAAGCGATTCAATCTTGTGTCGGTATCGGCCTTGCGGTGATCCTGTTTTTTTGTGCAGGCCTTAAAATTCCGGTTCTGGATTCAAAAACCGATGCGTATTTCCAACAGGCAATGACAAAGGCGGGTCTGGCATATGCAACCTGCAGGATTATCAATGCGTCAGTATCTGTTGTAAAGGATTCCAGTCTGGAACTGGAGCCTGCCGGTGTGGGGGTTTCTCTGGCAGTGGGTCAGGTGCTGGATCCCATAGATGATATGACAGAGCGGGTTTCGGATATTCTGGTGATGGCCATCACATCCCTGGGGGTTCAAAAGCTGTCCTATGAAATAGGGGTGTCCCTTGTTCCGCAGATGTTTTCGATGGTTCTGCTTTTTTTGTCAATCTTGATCTGGTTTGACAATGATCGCATAAAGAGCCTGCATAAAACATTTGTGCGGGTTTTAATCTTTATTGCTGTTTTTCGATTCTGCCTTCCCGTATCCTCTCTTGTGAATGATTTTGTTCACAAAAATTATTTTGAAGCCCAGATATCCCAGGCAAAAGACGGGCTGGTGGTCGGTTCAAAAGGAATTGAACAATTAAGTGAGTTTTCCCTGCCCCAGATAGACGGTTTTATCAAGACAATTGAAAACAGCGCCGGGTTTGTAAAACAAAAAGCCATTGCTTTCAAGCATGCGCTTGAAAGCGCCATGAATAATATAGAAAGCATTATTGATAATTTATTGAAACTTGCATTTCTGTACGTCGGAGTCTTTTTGATCCAGATTATTCTCCTGCCGCTGGCATCCTTCTGGATTCTTGTTAAACTTGTGAATTCTTTGTTTGTTCTGCAAACGCCGCTTCACGTAAGTTAATCAGGCTGGTTCATCAGCCTGGGAACCATTATGCTCTGCAACCGGAATATATTGAATATGCGTCAGGATTTATATTCTTTAATAAATGGTTTCTGTTGACATTCCAATGCAGTTTCAAATAAGAACAAATAGAAAATTAAAAAAACAGACAATTATG